>Ga0207828_100131_pt1 | contig 85244 bp, 70 predicted proteins | sample TtaePargueraPR_11_FD_187276 | JGI IMG/M metagenome (GOLD analysis project Ga0207828, IMG submission 187276) | Aerobic enrichment media microbial communities from Bioluminiscent Bay, La Parguera, Puerto Rico - Tt and P2 (3) (SPAdes) | ecosystem: Environmental > Aquatic > Marine > Unclassified ... | reverse complement strand
TTTTGATAAACCCGATCGCCTGCCCCCGGTTGAAGTTCTGGAAATCACCGGCGTTGATGACGACGGCGAAGTTCTGGCCAAACCGAATGTCTGGAAACACGAATACGAACCGCCGCTGATTGTTGTGAAATCAATTCGTCGTGGTGGCCCAAGCGCGCCAGGCATTGGTGACAAGATTCTGGCGAAGCTTCGCTATACTGGCAAGCATACCTACGAAGCCAGCATCATGCGGGTCCTTGGAAGCGGTCCACAGCGCGTCTTGGGACTTTATCGCCCCAATGAACGCGAAGGCCGCGTTGTGCCCACAGACCGCAAGGATAGCGGCGAGATCGCAGTTCCGCTTGACGACCATCCCGATCTTGAGAGCGGCGCACTGGTTTTAACCGAAATTTTGCCGGGCAAACATTTTGGTCTGCGCAAAGGCCGGATTACCGAGGTTCTTGGCAACATCAATGAACCCAAATCCATCAGCCTTGTATCGATCCATGCGCGCGGCATTCCGTTTGAATTCCCGCCGGAAGTCGAACTACAGGCACGCGAGTCCAAGCCCACACCACTGGGTAAACGCACTGATCTGCGCGACATCCCGCTGGTCACCATTGATGGCGCCGATGCGCGTGACTTTGACGATGCAGTCTGGGCCGAAGCCGACCCCGATCCCGCCAATGAAGGCGGCTGGCATATCATGGTCGCGATTGCCGATGTGTCCTGGTATGTGCGCCCGGGGGACGCACTTGATCGCGAAGCGGTCAAACGTGGCAATAGCTGCTATTTCCCGGATCGTGTGGTGCCGATGTTGCCGTTTGAACTTTCGAACGGCTGGTGTTCACTTGTCCCGCATGAAGATCGCGGCTGCATGGCGGTTGAAATGTGGCTGGATAAACACGGCCACAAACTGCGTCACAAGTTCTGCCGCGGTATGATGAAGTCTGCCGCCCGACTGACCTATGATCAGGTTCAGCGCGCCATGGACGGCCAGCCAGACGACACCACCGGCCCGCTGGTTGATACCATCATCAAGCCGCTTTACGGTGCGTTCCATGCGTTTCTGGAAGCCCGCAAGAAACGTGGTGTTCTTGAACTTGATGTGCCCGAACGCAAGATCGAGCTCAATGACAGCGGACAGATCGTCGCCATTGCACCGCGTGCACGGTTTGACAGTCACAAGCTGATCGAAGAATTCATGATCGCAGCCAATGTCTGTGCTGCTGAGGAACTTGAACGTATCAAGCAGCCCTGCATGTATCGTATCCACGATGCACCGAGCGAGGAAAAGCTTGAAGCGCTGCACGAATTCCTTGAAGGCGCTGGCTATAAGCTGAACAAGGCATCGGTCCTGAAACCGCGCGATTTCAACCGCATTCTTGAACTGGCCAAGGACACGCCAGAGGCTGAGCTGATCAACACCGTCGTGCTGCGTAGCCAGTCGCAGGCAATGTACAGCCCCGACAATATCGGGCACTTCGGCCTTGCACTGAAACGGTATGCCCACTTTACCTCCCCGATCCGGCGTTATGCCGACCTTCTGGTCCATCGTGCATTGATCGCGGGCCTTAAACTTGGTGAAGGCGGTTTGACGCCGGAAGAAGGCGAACGGTTCGAACAGATTGGCGAGGATATCTCGGGCACCGAACGGCGGGCGGCCATGGCCGAACGCGATGCGGTTGACCGTTATGTCGCTGCCTATATGTCCGACAAGGTCGGGGCGGAGTTCCCCGGCAAGATTTCTGGCGTCACCCACTTTGGCCTGTTTGTTTCATTGAACGAAACTGGCGCAGACGGGTTGGTTCCGATATCCACCCTGCCCGATGACTATTACGTCCATGACGCAGCAAGCCACGCCCTTGTCGGGCAAAATCGCGGCAAGAAGTTCCAGCTAGGTGATACGGTTGTCGTCAGGATCGCCGATGCCGATGCGGCCACCGGATCGTTGGCACTTCGACTGGCAGAACACGCAGACATAACCGCCCGCGATCTTGTTGAACGGCCACGCGGACGTCGTGGTGCGGGCAAACGGCGCGGGAGCCCCGGCGATCGCAGCCATCGCCATGGCAGCAAGCCCGGTTTCCGATCCGGCCCGCGGGATGCAAATGGCCCGGCTGGATCGTCTGCGACCAAGTCGAAAGGCAAGAAAGCAGCGGCAAAGAAAAAGACCACACCGAAAAAGCAGCGCAAGCTGGTGGCATCCAACCGGGCAGCGCGCAACGCCCCCAAACAGGGCCCGAAGTCGGATTAGACCCGAACTGCCAACACAAACAACAAAAGGCGGCCGATATGGCCGCCTTTTTCTTTGCGATGCGAACGACCCACCAAAATCTCAGAGCATCGTTTCGACGAATTTCGCCAGATGCTCTGCGGTTTGCTTGCCCTTGTTGCTGATGATCGCAACGTTTTCAGGCAGGCCTTCAAGATCGGGATGCGATGCATCGAAACTCGTCAACAGACCGAGCTTTTTGTCTGACAGGGTTTTCATCGCAGCCAAGGCACGGATCAGTTCGATCCCGCTAAGCCCATCAAGCACAGCCGCGGTAATGACGGCATCCGGGCGCGATTGAACCACCGTTTCGAACGCCTCGACGGCCGAACGGGCCGTAATGGTGCGAAAACCCTTTTCACGCAGTGCACGTTGCAAAAAATGCCCCTGCACGGCGGTCGCGGTGACAATAAGGACTTCCTTATCCTGCGCAACCGCAACTTCGGATGCATCGTCCTGCTCATCGGCCTTGGCACTGCGGGTCGGCAGGGAACGCAGAATACGGGTTTCTTCTTCGGCCTGGGGATTGGTGCCACTTTCGATGATCTCGCGGATCCAACTGGTGAAATCCACCAGCGATGCCGCTTCGAGATCATCAATTTGGGTCAATTCGGCAATATAGTCCTCAAGCCGATGTGCAATCGCGCCCACCAGCGGAAAGCCGAATGATCCGGCAAGTCCTTTGACGGTGTGCGCTTCGCGCCGCAGTTCGGCAATTCCCGGTCCGGCTTCGTCCATTCCGCCGGCGACACGATCAATCGTGGTTTCAATGCGATCAATGCGTTCGATCGTGTCCTCAATGAAGTCCTGTTTCAGACCGGCAATGACTGCGTCTGCACTTCCCACTGGGCACTCCCTTGGCAACTGTTCGATCAAGCAAATGTGACCATGCATACGCCCCTGAGGTGAATAGGCAGGGCCGATTTTACTTGCTTGCGCAACCGAACATCATGATGATGGCGTACAGTCTCAATGCCTGTTTTCGCCACACGGATCAAGAGGGCGCTGAGATATGACAGGAGTTAAATTTAAACATGAATGCCCCACACGATATTTCTCCCGACACAAATGCCACCACCAGCAACCAAAGCAGCGGTCGACTGATGACCGGTTTGCGCCGCGGATTTCGCCGCAAATGCCCGAATTGCGGGCACGGTTTTGCTTTTGGCGGCTATCTGAAGCTTCGTTCCGAGTGTGATGTTTGCAACCACCCGATCGGGGAATATCGTTGTGATGATGCCCCGCCCTACTTCACGATCTTTCTGGTCGGACACATCGTGGTTCCGGGCGCCTTGGCGATGGAGCAGAATTTCAGCCCGTCCATGGCACTGCAACTTTCGATCTGGCTTCCGGCCACCGTCGCATTATGCCTTGGCTTTCTACCCTTTATCAAAGGGGCTGTTCTTGGCACCCAATGGGCCATGCGCATCAAAGGATAGTCGTTGGCAGAATGCCCATTTTTCCAGTAGAATACGTAGGTTATCTTGCCTGAATTAACCGGATTGTTTAATTGGTCGCACTTCGCATAGCACATAATACACATGACAATCCCGACGCAGGAGTGCGACGTTTGCGGCGCATCTGTGTTGCCGTCGGTTTATGTGTATTGCAGGCTGCCTGTGCCACTTCAGACCGGATGGCAGGAACCTCGCCTGATGATCCGCAAACGCGCGAACTGATTTCTCAAACAATCGAACTTGTCGCAACACGCTATATCGATCCGATCAGCCGTGAACAGATCCTGGTGAGCACCCTTGATGGGCTCTCATCGATTGACGAAAACATTCGCGTCGACATCACCCCGAGTGATCTGGTCTTGCAATATGATGACCGAACGGTCGGCAAGATTACCCTTCCGGCTTCATCCGACAGCATGGCGGATCATGATAACCTTCAGATCTGGTCCGAGATCACGCTCACCGGATTGGCAAGATACCGGGCACATTCGGCCAAACTGCGCAACACGGACATCAAAGACATCGAGTCTGCCCTGATCAGCGGTGCGATCCGAAATCTGGACCGTTACAGCCGCTATGAGGGGCCGGTACGTGCAGAAAACGCGCGTAATCGTCGTGACGGCTATATTGGCATCGGCGTTCGTGTGGTTGGTGGAACTGGCTACCCTGTTGTCAAACTTGTACATGCGGAAAGCCCGGCTGCGCGTGCCGGACTGCATCCCGGCGACCAGATCCTGACGATCAATGGCGAGGACATGTATGGCAAAGCCAGTCGCTATGCTGCCGACCAGCTGCATGGCGAGGAAGGAACATCTGTCCTGCTTGAGGTGAATGCAGCCAAAAGCAATGCCATCACCCCGATGGAGATACTGCGTGAACGGGTGATTGACCGTACAGTGTTCGATGATGTCCGTGACAATATCCTGATTGCGCGTGTCAGCAGCTTCAACTCGGCAACCGCGTCAACGCTTGCCGACAGCATCATGAAGGCGAAACTTTACGATGGTGGTCTTCACGGCGTTATTCTCGACCTTCGTGGAAACCGTGGTGGACTGCTGCAACAGGGCGTTGCGGTGGCTGACCTGTTTCTGGTCGATGGTCCGATCGGAAAGACGTTTTCCCGTGTCACAGCCGCACGTCACATATTCAAGGCAGAAACCGGCGATTTGACCAATGGCGCGCCGCTGGTTGTTCTTATTGACGGGCGCACGGCCTCGTCAGCGGAACTGGTTGCAGCAGCCCTTCAAGATCGCCATCGTGCCGTGCTGATCGGGTCCACAAGCTTTGGCAAGGGGTCGGTTCAGGCAATCAATGATCTGCCCAACCATGGCACATTGACCTTTACCTGGTCGCGTATGACCGCCCCTTCTGGATACACCTTTGACAGAATCGGTCTCTTCCCGGCCATCTGCACAAAATCAGGCACAGGCAGCACCGCAATTCACAAGGTGGCGAACGCCCTGTCACAGCGTGATGAGACCGCCTCGGTGATGATGAAATGGCGTAAACTGGATTATCAGGACGAAAAGAGCCGACGGGAACTGCGCAGCGTTTGTCCGGCCAGCACAAATGGCGAAACATTTGATGTCGAAGTTGCACTTGAGCTGCTGAAAAATAACCGTGAATACAAGAATCTGGCCTATGTCGGACAACAGGAAATCGCCGATACTTTTGCCAGCCAATAAAATTGCATTCTTTTTTCCAAAATGGCTTGACACTCTGCCGATAACCTTTATGTTCCGCCGCCTGAGATACACCTGAACACAGGATGCAGAGACATGGCGAAGCCCGCTTCGATCCTCGTAAAGTTGGTAAGCACCGCAGACACCGGTTACTTCTATGTTGTTAAGAAGAACCCGCGGAATACCACCGAGAAATTCCAGTTTCGCAAGTACGACCCGGTCGTGCGTAAGCACGTCGTGTTCAAAGAAGCGAAAATGAAGTAATCTGGTTCTTCGGAATCTGATTACCGGAAGATTTAAAAAAAGACGTGTCCTTCGGGACACGTCTTTTTTTATCTGTGCGCCATGGAAACGAGCTTTGAGCCCCCTCTTGCCTGTCTACCGACCGAAACGACGATAGCCCGCAGCGGTGAGCATCAGCCAGCCCGCAATGAATGACAGACCACCAATCGGTGCAACAGCTCCAAATAGCGTCACTCCGCTAAAGGCGATGGCATAGAGCGACCCGCAGAAGAACAGGATGCCGACGAGCATGGCATAGGCAGCGAACCGCAAAAACTTCTCGTCCGGGACATGGTGAACCAATCCGGCAATAGCGGCCAGCGCAACAGCGTGAACAAGCTGATAGTGCGCACCCTTTTCAACAAGGCTTCTGGCATAGTCCATTTCGCTTCCTGCCATCCCATGGGCCGCAAATGCCCCGATGGCCACCCCCACGGCGCCGTTCAATCCAGCCATGATTATCGATAATCGCATTGCCCGGTCCTCTTTCTGCGATATGCATTTGAAATATCGGCACAGACTAATCCGCGATGCTTGCTATCGCCATGCGAAAACGCAAAAAAAATGGCCGTACTAAAAAGTACGGCCAGTAAACTCTCTTGGGGGAGATGTGCCGAGCCATCGAAATGCTCGTCACAAGATTATTAGTACCTTTGGATATTTCCCAATTCTGTGACAGCCGTCACAATTCCCCAAAAATATCATTCATTTGGCAACATTTCAGGTTCGGAAGAGTTTTATTGGCCGGTGTTTTGCCAATTCTAGTGAATGGATTCACTTAGAAACTCTTCAAGGCGACGAACATCAGGAACATGCAGCCCGTTATCTTCTTTGGTCACCAACCCCTTGCGCGCAAGACTTCCCATGACGCGCGCAACGGTCTCGCGCGAGGTGCTGACGCGGCCGGCAACTTCGGAATGAACCGGCACCGGAGCCAAGATTGCTGCTCCGTCACTATCGCAAACCTTTTGGGCGCGACGCAGAATTTCGGCAATGACGCGCTCGTTCGCACCAAGCGTGCTGACATCAACAATACGTCGGGTCGAGGTGCGCACAATACGCGCCAGCTCGGTAATCACATTCCAGGCTACAGACGGATGGTTTTTAACGACCTTCTCGAAATTTGACGGACTAAGAATACCGACATCGGTATTGCTGACTGCAAACACACAAGCTGATCGTGGTTCACCATCAATTGCCGACAATTGACCAACACATCCCCCGGCACCGATTTCCTCAAGCGTGATTTCACGACCGGAAAGCGAATAGTTCACAATACGCACCCTGCCCGACAGGATCAGATAAACGTCGGAGCTGTCCGCCTCGGGTTCAATAATCTGGGTCCCCGCAGCATATGTCTTGCGATTGATATGACGTTCAACGTCCCCAAGAGCGTCTTCGTCAAGGTCGGCAAAAATGCCAACGACAGATAATTTAATCATGAACCCGTGCTTTTTGTTGCGCTGTTGTTTTTATGCAAACCGGCAACTTTTACGCTGCCCTGTTATGACTCTGCTGTCCCGCGCGCAATCATAAGCAAACAACCCCCGACTGACAATCTCTTGCAGCAAGCTCACCCAATGACACATCATGATAGACACAGCCACGCTGCATGTGCGAACATGATCTCAGAATTTTCCACCATGACTTTTCGAACGCTGGTCCTGTTTCCTTTAGGAGACCTATCATGAGTCCAGAACTGGAAATTTTCCGTCGCAGTCCGACGGGCAAACCAAAAAGCAAACATCCGCTTGTTTTTGTCCATGGAGCCTTTACCGGTGCCTGGTGCTGGAACGAGCATTTCCTGACCTGGTTTGCCGAAAAGGGATTTGAAACTGTCTCGTTTTCCCTGCGCGGACATGGCGGCAGTGGTGGCAGACAATTGCGCAGTCTGGCCTCGATCGATGATTATGTCGAAGATCTTGAAGAAGTGGTCGATACGCTTGGACAGACGCCGGTTCTGATCGGTCATTCCATGGGTGGTTATATCATCCAGAAATATCTTGAAAATCATAGTGCCGAGGCCGCTATTCTGATGGCGTCCGTTCCACCGGAAGGCCTTATTGCGAGCAATGCAATGATGGCAATGGCGCAACCGGACCTTTATTTCCATATGGCATGGCTTCAAGCCATCGGGCCCCATACTTTCCTGCGTGAACGTCTCGGGCGCGCGATGTTGTCGCCTGATATTGCCGAAGACGAAGGCATGATCTATTTCGGCCGTCTTGAAACTGAAAGTCAAAGAGCACTGCTCGATATGATGGGGGCCAATCCGATCTTTTTGTCACCGGAACAGGCACCGGCTATGCTCGTGATCGGCGCCCGCGATGACGAAATCATCCAAAGTGAACTGATCCATCACACAGCCAAACGATACCATGCGGACTACGCGCTTGTTGACGATATCCATCACGCAATGATGCTTGATAAGAACTGGGAGCTGGTTGCCGACACCATGCTTGAATGGCTTCAGGTCAAACTGGTCAGCCAGCAGCGCAGTAAAGGCAACAAGACTGCCGCCTGACGGGTAATTTCCCGTTTTCTGATTTACGCATTGCATCAAACGATGGCTTTCAATTGCGTGTTTTTTCTGGGAGCATGATCAACCTTAACAAGAACAAAGGTTGATGACATGCCCCACATGATCAGGAATTCCACTGCATTTTGGGCCGTCGCATTTGTCGGTCTGGTTTCGCTTGGTGCAGTATCGGCAAGTGCCCAGCAGGCAACAGATGCAATTGCACCAGAAAATAGCACAACAAAAACGGCCCTTCGCAGCTCCGTTCAATCAAAAAACTGGATGATTTCCGCAGCCAATCCCCTTGCGGTCCGGGCCGGTGCAGACATTTTACGTCAGGGCGGAAACGCAATTGACGCCATGGTTGCCGTCCAAACAATGCTTGGACTTGTCGAACCGCAATCCTCCGGCCTTGGTGGGGGAGCTTTTCTTGTGTATTACGATGCGACAAACGGCACGCTGACCACCCTTGATGGCCGCGAAACGGCACCAATGGATGCAACCCCCATCCTGTTTCAGGATGAGAACGGGGAACCTCTTAAATTCTATGACGCCGTCGTCGGCGGACGATCTGTCGGCACGCCGGGAACCCCGGCCCTTCTCAAGACCGCACATGAAAAATGGGGGCAACTGGAATGGCCCGCTTTGCTTTCCCCTGCGATCACCCGTGCAGATAACGGATTTGAAGTTTCGGAGCGTCTGGCATCCCTGATCGCTGCCGATCAGGAAAAGCTGTCTCGCGATCCTACGGCAAAAAGCTACTTCTTTGATGATGCTGGTGCGCCACTTGCGGCCGGGACTTTGCTCAGAAACCCGCACTATGCATCAACCTTGCGTGACCTTGCGCAGAACGGTACGAAAAATTTCTATTTCGGAACAATTGCCCGTGACATCGTTGACAAGGTCAAGGGTGCAACCTGGAACCCCGGTGTTCTGTCGCTGCGTGATTTTGCCACTTATCAGATCAGGGAACGCAAGCCGGTCTGTGCAGATTACCGTGGTTATGACGTCTGCGGAATGGGGCCACCATCGTCGGGTGCACTGACCGTCGGGCAAATCCTTGGCCTTATCGAGCCGTTTGATATTGCATCACTTGGCCCCGACTCTGCTGAAAGCTGGCGCCTGATTGGTGATGCGTCGCGCCTCGCCTTTGCTGATCGCGGGCGGTACATGGCCGATATCGACTTTGTACCGATGCCGCTGACCGGTTTGCTTGATAAAACCTATCTGGCTGAGCGTGCAAAGCTGCTTGAAAGCACCACAGCACTTGAGAGTGTGGATGCGGGCATGCCATCCTTTAGTCATGCAATGAACCTTGCTGATGACGAGGCTATCGAGTTCCCGAGTACCAGCCATTTTTCCATCGTCGATACATACGGCAACGTGGTTTCGATGACGACAACAATCGAGAATGGCTTCGGCTCTCGGCTGATGGTTAACGGCTTTATGCTCAATAACGAGCTCACCGACTTCTCGTTTCGCAGTCACAAGGAAGGCGTTCCCATTGCCAACCGGCTTGAACCAGGCAAACGTCCGCGTTCTTCGATGGCACCAACCATTGTCATGAAAGACAACAAACCGGTCATCGTCACGGGATCACCTGGTGGATCGCGGATTATCGGCTATGTCGCACAGTCAATCATCGCGATGATCGACTGGAAAATGCATCCGCAAGCAGCGATCAGCATGCCGCACCTAGTCAATCGCTTTGGCACCTTTGACATCGAGGCCGGAACATCTGCCGAGACCCTGAAACCCGAGCTGGAAGCACTTGGTTACAAAACCAGTGTGCAGGACCTCAATTCCGGCATTCACGCCATTATGATCACCGGCGGCGGATTGATCGGCGGTGCAGATCCCCGACGCGAAGGGATCGTCATCGGCGAATAACGTGGTCTTTTGAACAAAAAAGCGGGTCACCTTACCAAGACAAGATGACCCGCTTTGGTTTTGAAAACCTGTCAGAACCTAGTGCCCGGCAATCCAGCTTTTAAGCAAATCATGAAGCTCCCGGTGATCATTGGCGATGAAATGTGCACCGGCATCACTCAGGTAACTGGCTGGTGTAATGTCGACAAGCCCGATTGTTGTCGCCCCGGATGCCACCCCCGCCCGAACACCATTCTGGCTATCATCGACAACGATGCATTCGGTGATCGGCAGACGCATCCTTTCCGCAGCAAGCAAATAGACATCCGGATGCGGTTTGGCATTTGCGACATCATGTGCCGAACAGATCCGGTCACCGAAACGATCCTTGATCCCGACCTTGCCCAGTGAAACATCCATCTTGTCATGCGGTCCGTTGCTGCCAACCGCCATCGGGATGTTGTGATGATCCAGAAAATCAAGGATTGGTGCCAGATCGGCAAACGGTTCAAGATCATTGCGAAAGGCAACAAATGTGCGCTGATAACATTCCGAAAGCCAGTCATCCGGCAAGGTAATATCAAAAAGTTCTTTCATCTTTGGCGGTACCATTGCAAGGGTTCCGCCAATGAACAGATCATGGGTCTTGGTCATGTCCATGTCGCAGCCATATTCGCACAGCTGTTCGGTCAGAACACGACAAGCAAGGGTTTCGGTATCGACCAGGACACCATCGCAATCAAAAATGACACCCCGAACAACCGGCTTTGTCATGTCAGACATCCTCAAAGACCAGCCAGTTCAGCCCAGCGTTTTTCATCATAAGCCACCGTGCGGGTCGCACCGAAATCCACCACCGGACGTTTGATCACGGTCGGATTGGAAGCAAGAATGGCTGAGGCGGCTGCTCCACCCTGTTCAAGCGTTGCCTTGTCAGCATCCGTGAGATTGCGATAGCTCGGACCGCGCTTGTTAATCAGCACTGCGCCACCGACTTCGTCCAGCCAGCCTTCGATGGTTTTTGCATCAATGCCATCTGTGCGAAAATCATGGAGCTTGTTCTCAACACCCTTCGCATCGAACCATTTAAGAGCCTTGCGAACCGTGTCGCAGTTCTTGATGCCGTAAATCGTGACCATATCTATTCCTGTAAATTATTATCGCCGGGATGCAGCCATGCATCTCGCAATCGGTTTTGACCCTAAATCCCGGAACATATATAAAGACCGCGATTTGAATACGGCAACCTCATTCACCCAGTTTGATGACAAACGGCGAACACATGACTGTTAATCGACGTATTTCCGTCGCCCCGATGATGGACTGGACGGACCGGCATGATCGCTATTTCCTGCGGCAGATCAGTCGTCATACGTTGCTCTATACCGAAATGGTCACAACCGGTGCCATCATTCATGGCGGGGTCGAGCGGCATTTGCGTTATAATGACGCCGAACATCCGATTGCCCTTCAGCTTGGCGGCAGCGACCCGGATGATCTGGCACGTGCATGTGAAATCGCCAATGGCTATGCCTATGACGAAATCAACCTGAATTGCGGCTGCCCGTCTGATCGTGTCCAGAACGGTGCTTTTGGTGCCTGTCTGATGGGAACACCCGACATTGTCGCAGATTGCGTCAAAACGATGATCGCAGCCAGTGACGCACCGGTAACGGTGAAGAACCGTATCGGCATTGATGATCAGGAAGACTATCCATCGCTCAAACACTTTACCGAAACCGTTGCCAATGCAGGCTGCAAAACATTCATCGTTCATGCCCGCAAGGCATGGCTCAACGGTCTTTCGCCCAAGGAAAACCGCGAAGTCCCGCCGCTGAAATACGAGCTGGTCTATAGACTGAAGCAGGATTTTCCCGAACTTGAAATCCTGATCAATGGTGGCATCAAGACGCTTGATGAAACAGAGCAACATCTTGAGCATGTCGATGGCGTGATGATCGGGCGAGAAGCCTATCAGAACCCTTATATTCTGGCTGATGTGGATCGACGTTTCTATGGTGATGACGTCAAACCGCTGACCCGCCATCAGGTGGTCGAAGCAATGATCCCCTATATCGAACAGCACCTGACCGAAGAAAACGCCACGATCGGTCATGTCACCCGCCACATGCTTGGCCTGTTCCAGCAAATGCGCGGTGCCAAACAATGGCGTCGTTATCTCAGCGAGAACGCCCATCGCAAAGGCGCGGGTACAGAGGTAGTGCGCGAAGCACTTGCACTGGTGCCCGAACTTGATGACGAGGCGCTGTCTGCATGACGGCCAATGATGATGCCATCGCACCTGATGACACCATTCCCGAAGCGGGCGAGATAACCTGGCGGGACGGAGATGTTCCGTTTTCACCGCATTTTGGCGATGTCTATTACAATCCCAAAGACGGTCTTTCTGAAACGCGATATGTCTTTGTTGAGGGCAACAATCTTCCGTCGGCCTGGCAAGGCAAAGAAAACTTCAGCATTGGCGAAACGGGTTTCGGAACCGGCCTGAACTTTCTTGCAGCATGGCAATGCTGGACACAGGACTCTGATCGATCCGGTCGGCTTCACTTTGTCTCGGTTGAAAAGTACCCGTTGTCACGTGAAGACATGATCCGGGCCCATAACAATTGGCCGGAACTCCGCCAATTGTCAGCAGAGCTTTGTGAGATATGGCCACGCGAAACGATGCTTCCGGGGGTGCACCGTTTTATTCTTGGTCATGGAGCGGTCAGCCTGACCCTTTTGATTGGCGATGCGATTGAATGCTGGTCGGGGTATGAGGGCAATATTGATTGCTGGTTCCTTGACGGTTTTGCACCATCTCGCAACCCCGATATGTGGCACCCTTCCCTGTTTACTGCCCTTGCCTGCGCGTCCAACCCGAATGGCGCGACACTTGCGACCTTTACTGCGGCGCGCATTGCCCGTGACGGGTTGGAAAGTGCGGGCTTTGTCATCAGCAAGCGCAAGGGATATGCCTATAAGCGCGACATGATCACTGCTTGTCTGCCGTCGAACGATGACGCCGTAAATGAGGATACCGGCCGATACGAGATTGCCGACGATCCGTGGTTCAATCTTCCCCGGAAAAGCACCACAAAGTCGGTTGCGATCATTGGTGGTGGCATGGCGGGTGCAGCTTGTGCCGAGGCACTACACCATCGCGGATGCGACGTGACACTGTTTGAAAAGCATGACCAGCTGGCCAATGCCGCGTCAGGCAACCCGATTGGTATGCTTGAACCATATTTGACCGTTGATCACGCGATCATGGGGCGGTTTTACGAGGCTGGTTATCGATACAGTCATCGAAAAATCAAACCGATGGCCGAGCGCGGCGAGGTAGAAGCAGATTTCTGTGGCGTTCTTGATCTGGCGACCAGTCCGCGCAAGCGCGAACGACTGGATGGCTTGATCGCACGCCTGAAAGATAAACCTGATCTGGTTCGCCCGATGACCCGTGACGAAGCGCACGATATTCTGGGCCTGCCGGTTCCGTTGGATGGTGTTTTTTACCCGTCTGCCGGTTGGGTCCATCCACCTTCTCTGGTTCGGGCCCTGACCAGCAATATCACCTGTCAGCTTGGAACGGCGATTAGCGCAATTGTCGATGGCCCGGACGGAAAAATGCTGCTGACAGCAGACGGGCGCGCGTTTGGCACGTTTGATGCCGTCGTTATCGCAGGTGCCCTTGATACCAGCCAGCTGGAGCAAACCAGATGGCTTGGCGATCACTTAAATCCGGTACGCGGCCAGATCAGTTTTTGCCCCGAAGAGCTGGTATCAAAGAGCTATGAGAACGCCAATATCGGTTGTGTTGTCAGCTATAAGGGCTATCTCACGCCAGCACGAAACGGCCTGCATGTGATCGGGGCAACCTTTGGTCGCGACGATGATCAGACCGACCTGCGTGAAGCAGATCATGCACATAATATCAATCAGTTAGGAAAAATATTTCCTGTACTGGCTGAAAAACTTTCATCTGAAGTGCTTGATGGTCGCGCATCATTGCGGACAACAACGGCTGATCACTTGCCGCTGATCGGACCAGCACCGGATTTTGATCGTTATCTTGCGGCCTATCACGATATCGACAAAGGCAAAAAAGGTGCGCGATATATCGGTGCGCCCTACCACAAAGACGTGTATATCTGTACGGGATTTGGGGCACGCGGACTGATAGGTGCCCCGCTTGCCGCCGAAATTCTTGCCAGCGAGATTTGCGCCATGCCCCTGCCACTGGAAAAATCCCTGATGCACGCGGTGCATCCTGCGCGCTTTATTATCCGTGGCCTCAAACGTCGACAAATCTCTGCATGAACAGTTCGGTAACTTATCCGCAAAAAGACCCGGAACGCTTTAGAACCGCGACCACTCTAGCCCTGTTTTTCTCGGGCCTGTTTCTGGTACAGGGGGTTTTCCTGCCCTATTGGCCGGTTTGGCTCAAAGCGCAGGGATTGTCAGCCGGTGAGATTGGGATACTTTTGTCACTGCCCAACTGGATACGTGTTTTTGCAGATCCCTTGATCGCGCAGCGTGCGGATCGTACTGGCAACCGCAAAACCCCCATGATGTGGCTTGCGGGTATTTATGTCGTTTCCATTCTGGCCTTTCCGGTTTCAAGCAACTTCTGGTGGCTCGCAGCCCTTTCTGTGGTCATTGGTTTTACGTTCTCGCCACTTTTGCCGCTTGGAACCACGATTACAGTTCACGAATGCAAGGCCCGGCAACTCGACTATGGCCAGGTGCGGCTTTGGGGGTCATTGGCCTTTATTCTGGCATCCTACGGCGCGGGCTGGGTGCTTGACGGAACATCCGTTGAATGGATCGTCTGGATGTTGTTCATTGCGGGGATCATCAATTTCGCGATCACCACCCGCATGCCGGACCCGCAAACAGACCGTCCGCTTCGGTCCGGGTCTTCACTGATCTATCTTTTGCGCAAGCCGGTATTCCTGATTTACCTTGGCTGCATCGGATTTGCCCAAGGTTCGCACGGCACCTATTACAGCTTTGCCTCTGTCCATTGGGAATCGGTTGGTTATTCCCATGAAATGATCGGTACATTCTGGTCCACTGGTGTTGTAGCCGAGATCGTTTTGTTCGCCATTGCCGGACGGTTTGTACGCGGACGTCATCCGGGCATTCTGTTTGCTCTTGGCGCAATGGCCGGTGTCCTTCGCTGGATCGTTCTGGGTTCCAGCGACAATGTCTGGCTGATCTTCCTTGTTCAGCCACTCCATGCCATGACATTTGGCATCACCCATCTGGCCGCAGTAAGCTTCATCGCCCGCGCCGTCCCTCAACAGCTTGCGACATCAGCCCAAAGCCTGATGGCGACACTATCAATGGGCGTGTTCCTTGGCAGCAGTATCTGGGCATCCGGTCCGCTATATGAAAGCTTTGGCGCGCACACCTATTACTTCATGGCCGCACTGTCGGGAATTGCACTGGCATTTTCATTCTGGCTCATGCGAAGCTGGCGCGGTGAAGATCAGACTTTTTGTGATTGATGCCTTAAAGCTCAAGAGTTTCATCTGCATTCAAACCGACGAACCAAAGGGACTGAAAATATGACTGCCATGCCGTTCTCACGCAGAATGCGCCGTTGGAAACTTGGTTTGAAAACGCTTTTTGGCAAAGAACCGGCGGGCTACTTCATCCCTTATCGCTATGCCAGTGAAACACAACAGGCAGTGGGTCACCCGACATATCCCGCCATCGAAACCATGATGGAACAGGCCGCGCCAACCATGAAGGCATGGTTGACCAAGGCCGCACAGTACCAGGATGCCTTCGCAAGTTTCGGCAACGCAACACCACCTGAACCGCGCTGGCAACAAAGCTGGTTTCCGCGCCTTGACGGTATGATGGCCTATGTCTTTACCCGTGAATTCCGCCCGAACCGTATCGTTGAAATCGGTTCAGGACATTCAACACGGTTTTATCATCGTGCCATCCGCGACGGCGAACTTGCCACCGACTTCCACGCCATTGATCCCGCCCCGCGTGCCGATATTGCAAAACTTCCAATCACGATTGAACGAACCATCGTACAAAAGGCCGATCCGGCCGTATTCGCAAGGCTTGCAGGATCAGACATTCTGTCGATTGATTCGAGCCATATCCTGATGCCTGGCACAGATGTCGACTTGTTGTTTTCAACTGTCATCCCGATTCTGCCAAGCGGTACCATCATCCATATCCATGACATCACCCTTCCCGATGACTATCCGGAAATCTGGCAGTGGCGCGGATATAACGAGCAACAAGGCGTTGCATCGCTTCTTGCCGGTAACGGGTTTGAAGTCTTGTGGTCGAGCGCCTATGCGACGACACGACTTGGCGGACTGATTGAAAAATCAATTGCCAACGGCATCCACCTTCCTGACGGCGCGCATGAAACCAGCTTGTGGCTCCGTAAAAAGTAAGGATGCGTTAAGGAGCCTGATGCCGAAAGACGAGGTCTTCGGGATCGGGACGTTGTGCATCATGATCGAGGACTGCGCCAAGCCGTATGGCAAGCCCGATGGATTGATGATTATCGGGCGCAATATAGCTGACGAGAGTCGTCAATTTGCGGACACCAAAGGCCCATGCACGCATGGCAATAGCGGCTTCGGTCGCTATTGCGCGTCCTTCGGCATCTTGATAAAGCAGCCAACCCAGTTCGTGTTCAGGGAAAAGTGGTCCATGATTGATGCCGACCTGACCAACACAAAGCCCCGTTGATTTTTCATCAATCATCAATGCTCCGACACCAAACAGCGACCATTGCGCGGTATCCGCGCAGAACATTCCCCAAGCACCGGCCAATGAGTACGGGCCGCCCATATAAATGGCGCGTTCGGACATCAACATAGACCGATATTCTGGCCAATCTGCGATCGAGATCTCACGCAATATCAGACGATCTGTTTCAAGTCTCGGGATGGCCGGAGTCATCGCAGAATCAGTTCTTATAGGGATCGGCCGCATCACGCAGCCCGTCACCGAGGAAATTGAACGCCAGCACCACGATCACAACCGGTACCACCGGCAACATCAGCCACGGATAAACCGCCACGGCATTGATATTCTGGGCATCGTTCAAAAGAACTCCCCAACTGGTTACCGGCGCGCGCAATCCCAGTCCCAGGAAGCTTAACGCCGTTTCGCCAAGGATCATGTTCGGAATGGAAAGTGTTACAGACGCAATCAGATGGCTTGCAAAGTTCGGCAAAAGATGGCGGGCAATAATACGCTTTGGCTTTGCCCCCATAAGGCGTGCCGCCAACGCATAATCTTCTTCCCTAAGGGCAAGGAGCTTTGAACGCACAGCGCGGGCAAGCCCTGTCCAGTCAATAAGGCCGAGAATGATGGTGATCCCGAAATAGATCAGAACCGGGCTCCAGGTTACCGGCAAGGCTGCGGAAAGCGCCATCCAGAGCGGGATTTCCGGTAGTGACCGGATGACCTCGATGGTGCGCTGAGCTGTTGCGTCAACCCAGCCACCGTAATACCCAGCCGCCCCGCCGATCAGGACACCAAGAAGGAAGCTGACCGATATACCGACAAGTCCGATGGTCAGTGAAACGCGCGCGCCATAGATAATGCGCGAAAACATGTCTCGCCCCAGTCGGTCCGTACCAAAGATAAACAGCGTTCCATCATCTGCCGGACAGACGAAATGGAAATCCATGTCGACCATCCCCCAGAACGCATATTCATCGCCTGAGCAGAAAAATCTGATGGGGTTTACGCGGTCCTTATTGACAACATAAGTCGGCTTGAGCGTCTCCATATCAACCGAGAAATCGGTGCCATAGGTAAACGGACCAACAAATTTCCCATCATGGAACAGATGAATACCTTGCGGCGGATGATGAATGAATTCTGAATTTCTGCTTTCTTGCGCATAGGGTGCGATGAACTCAACAATCAGCACAGACGCATACATGATGGCCAGAATGATCAGCGAAAAATACGCCAACCGATGGCGTTTAAGTCGCCACCACATCAATTGCCACTGTGATGCCAGATAGTATTTTTCCTGTTCCGGTGTCAGGGCTTCGCGATCCCATGGATCGAACGGTGTCGCATCGACGTAATGTTCGTTGCGCTTGTTGCTGTCCGTGCTCATTTCATCACACCTCCCTGCAAACGAATGCGGGGGTCAAGCCAGGCCAGCAAGACATCGGATATGAACATCCCGACCACAGTCAGAAGTGCCAGAAACATCAGGAACGAGCCCGCCAGATACATGTCCTGGCTCTGCAGGGCAGCGAGCAGCATCGGACCTGTTGTCGGCAAGGACATCACAACAGACACCAGAACCGATCCTGATACCACCTGCGGCAGGATATTACCGATGTCCGCAATAAACGGGTTCAGCGCCATCCGCAGCGGATACTTGAATAGAACCTTGGTTGGCGACAGTCCCTTGGCATGTGCGGTAACAACATATTGCTTGCTCAGTTCATCAAGGAGGTTTGCACGCAACCGACGGATCATCGAAGCCGTACCCGATGTCCCGATCACGACGACAGGTGCCCAAAGATGCTCCGCAACTGACATGATCTTGGCAAAGGACCAACCCTGATTGATGAATTCCGGGTCCATCAAGCCGCCGATCGATGTACCGAAAATGACATTCGCATAATAAAGCAGGATCAGCGCAAACAGAAAGTTTGGCATCGCAAGGCCAAGGAACCCTAACAGGGTAAAACCGTAATCGCCCCAGCTATACTGGCGGGTCGCCGAATAAATCCCGATCGGAAAACTGACGATATAGATAAAAATCACGGTGCTGAAATTCAGCACCATCGACAGCCAAAGGCGGTCACCAACCACATCGGTTACCGGCAGGTTATATTCAAACGAAAAGCCAAGATCACCATGCAGTAGCCCCCATGCCCATTCCACATACTGGACATGGATCGGCTGATCGAGGCCGTATTGCCGCTTCAGAAATTCGATCTTTGCGGGGTCGACTGCTTCGCCCTGGGCCTGAAGTTCGTTCAGATAGGTACTTAGGAAATCGCCCGGCGGGAGCTGAATGATCACGAATACCAGCACACTGATCATGATCAGTGTTGGCACCATTACAAAAAGCCGTCTTGCCAAGTAAGTCAGCATCGGCGAAATCGCTCCCCCTGTCGTTTTGTGCCCTTCCCTCGTTGGCAGCAAAACGCCCTGTTATTGGTTCAAAAGGCTTATCTGTCCCACCAGAATGTGTCCGGACGATAAATCCCGAAGAATGCACCTGGTTCCCAGCTATGAATGCCTTTTTCCGGGACATTGCGCAGGTCTTTGTCAACGACGACAGGCTGCGGCACATTGCCGATCAGTCCGATCGAGAACATGTTTTCAGAGTTGATATCAAGAATGCCCTGCCAGGCTTCCCTCCGGCCCTTTTCATTGCTGGTCTGCCATTTGCGATACAGATCCATCAGTTCCTTGGCAGCGGGCATGTCTGGCGTTTCGCCTGCCTCGCCGTCGGTCTGATAATACTGCCCCCATTTCGGCCATTGCAGACTGTCTTGCTGTACGGGAACGAATTCAGATGGAACAGAGTTGGCCGTCGCCAGACCGTTATCGACCCCGTTAAAGATCGACATGATGGTTTCGCCACTATAGGCGCGATTACGAAGAACCTCGCGCTGCAAGCCTTTGACAAACATCTTGATGCCGATCTGACGCCAGCTGTCACCAATCAGCTCGAGCATGTCGTCATGTTCAGGATTCTCGCCAGTAGTCTCGACGATGATTTCCATCGGGCGGCCGTCAGGCAGCAAACGGATGCCATCATCGTTGCGCTGATCAAGGCCCATGTCATCGAGCAATGCGTTGGCCGCCTTTACATCAAACTTGACGTAATTCTCGCGATATTCGGGTTTGAAAAGCGGGCTTTTTGGCAGAACCGTATTGTTGGTGGGTTGCGCTAGCCCAAAGAACAGAACCCGGTTGATTTCAGTACGGTTGATCCCAAGCGACAGGGCGCGGCGAAAACGTACATCGCGCATGACATCGCGCCAAACCGGATCCGAACATGTCAGATTGGGATAAAGGGCCGCATAGGAACCTGCACCGACATCCCAAAGGCGAACCTGATAATTCTGTTTGCCCTCGGACTGCTTGAGGAAAGTGTAATCCTTAAGAGACAGGATACGGCTTTGGAGATCGACCTCTCCTGCCCCAACTTTGGCCGGCACCAGTTTCGAGTTCGAGATATTGAAGATCATCTTGTCGATATAAGGCAGCTGATTTCCCTCGGGATCGACACGGTGATAATACGGGTTGCGCACAAACACGAACCGATCAGACGGTTCCTCCGTTGTGATCAGCCAGGGTTCAAGCGACGGGCGGTTGATGTTCGAAAGCTTATAGGGGCGGTCCAGATCCGTGTGAAGGACAGCCCAACTACGCAATCCACGTTCGTGAACCAGTTGCTCAAGCTCATCATGGTCACGATATTTTTCATGGAACTGTTTAAGGTAATGCGCCGGGCGATAAATAAACGGCGGACGGGTTGCTGCCAGCTCGGTCAGGAAAAACGGATTGGGCTGCGACCAGCTGTAGCGAACGGTGTATTCGTCCAGAACTTCGAAGGTTGCCGGTTCATCACCAACAAACAGGAAGCGCGGCGGACCAACCGGGAACAATTCGTCGTTATTGACGATGTCTTCCCAATAATATCTGAAATCCTCGGCAGTGAAGGGCTCACCATCGGACCATTTGTGCCCCTTGCGCAGATGAAGCGTAAACACGTTACCTTCTTCGTTCACGTCCAGTGCTTCGAGAATATCGGGCTGTAAATTCAGGTCCTGGTCATAACCGACCAGACGCGCATAGCCATATACGACAGCCATACGGATATCCTTGGAACGCCCCATGATGGTGACGAATTCACCACCATATTTTCCGATAGTTTTATCCTCGGCACCAAAATCAATGACGTTTGGATGTTCCGGAAGCCGCTCGAGCATTGCCGGCAAGGTACCCTTGGCGACAGCGTCCTCAAAATACGGAACTTCTGCCTGTGCCATCACCGGCATCAAAGAAGCACCAACAAGCCCCATCCCGATGATCAGGCCACCGAACATGCGGCGCGCTGATACAGTCGAACTGGCACAATGCTTCATCATATTGCGACCTCCGTAAAATCGGCACGTTCAGCGCGTACAAAATGGTCTTCTGCAAATTGCATCATCTTGGGCGCACTGGTGTCATTGATCGTAAAGGGTGCTGGCCAGCGTGCCGGATCAGATGCCTTGCCATCAACAATTTTGTCGAAGTCGAGCAAATGATCCAGATCGGCAAACGGCACGGCATTCAGCAACGCCTGCGTATATGGATGCACCGGGTTCTTAAACAGCTGTTCGCGAGGGGCTGACTCAACAATGCGGCCTGCACACATCACAGCAATCCGGTCCGCGATGTAATCGACGACTGCCAGATTGTGAGAAATAAACAGATATGTCAGATTAAGATTACGCTGCAAGTCTTTCAACAAATTAAGTATTTGCGCCTGAACAGACACATCAAGCGCAGAGGTCGGTTCATCAAAGATCAGCAAATCCGGCTTCAGGCTAAGTGCGCGTGCAATGCCGATGCGCTGACGCTGCCCCCCTGAAAAACTGTGCGGATAGCGACTTAGAAAACGTGGATCAAGCCCGACAAGATCCATCAGCTCAAGCACCATCTGTTTGCGATATGCACTATCCCCGACCCCGTGAATGATCATTGGTTCTGCAATGATATCCTGAACTGTCATTCGTGGGTTAAGCGATCCAAACGGGTCCTGAAACACGAATTGTATCCGTTTCCGGTATGGATTGAGCTGATCTTCATCAAGACCGGTCAACTCGGTCATCTGACCACTTTCACCGCGAAACAGGATCGAACCGGTATCAGGCTCCATCGCCCGCATGATCAGTTTGGAAAGTGTTGTCTTGCCACATCCGCTTTCCCCGACCAGACCGACGCATTCGCCACGATTAACCGTGATGGACACATCATCAACAGCGGGAACCAGCCGTTCTTCTGATTTGATCCAGTTGCCCTTGCGCGTGCTAAAGCTTTTGCTGAGATGGCGCACCGCCAGGACAGGCTCGCTTGCCATGGCCGGATGCAACGCAAGTGACGGCGGAATTTCCGGCGCATCTCGCGTACCATCTGTCTGGTTGCTTTCGGAAAACAGACTTCCGGTTTTGGGTTTGATTTCCCGTAAAGGACGCAACCGCTCGTCCGGGCCCATATTGAAATGCGGTACGGCAGCCAAAAGTGACCGGGTATATGCATGACCGGGATTGATGAAAACATCATCGGTCTTCCCTGCCTCGACAACCCGGCCATCGTATACGACGACCATCCGGTCTGCCATGTTGGCGACCACGCCCAGATCGTGTGTGATCAGCAAAACCGACATCTGCAGTTCGCTTTGCACTTCCTTGATAAGGCGAAGAATTTGCGCCTGAATTGTTACATCAAGGGCGGTTGTCGGTTCATCCGCCACCAGCAAAGCCGGACGACAGACCATTGCCATTGCGATCATCGCGCGCTGTCGCAGACCACCGGACAATTCAAACGGATATGTTTTAAGCGCCCTCTTTGGCTGCGGGAACCCGATCAGGGTCAACATTTCGATTGCAAGTTCGTTGGCCTCGGCCCGGCCTACCTTGCGATGAAGGCGCACGGCCTCACAAATCTGGTCACCAATGGTATGAAGCGGTGACAGGGAACTCATCGGTTCCTGGAAGATCATTGAAATGCGACCACCGCGGATCGCACGCATTTCGGCACCCGAACGATCAAGCATGGCAAGATCAACACGCGTTCCCGGTTTCTTCGGGTCCGCGAAGATTATTGATCCTTTGGTAATCTGTGCTGATTTCGGCAACAGTCCCATGATTGCTTGCGAGATTGTGCTTTTGCCTGATCCGGACTCCCCGACCAGAGCGACCGTTTCCTGCGCACCGATGCGAAAGCTTACGTTTTCGACAGCCTTGACCCGCATATGCGGCAAGACGAACTCAACTTTCAGATCCTTGATACGCAGAATGTCAGTCATGTTCGTTTGGCACCACCATTTGAGCGCTCTGCCGCAGCAGCCTGAACAAGTGTTTCAGCCTCATCCAGACGCATCAGGTTTGTTCTTGTAACGTCGTCCACAAGAATTTGGTTATCTTTCGCCCAATCCCGTGAAATTTCAAGCAGATCGTCAAATCCGTCCAGTGTTGATTCTGCGACAATTTTGGTTTCGCCAGCATGAAGCGTTAGTTCGAACCATCCTTTATTTCCATCGCGTTTGGTACTGAAATAACGCAAACGGAACTTTGAAAGTTCCGGCCATGCAAAAGCCGTCCCCCCGCGCAGGCTCGAAAGTCGAATACCGTATTCAGAGACAAACAGCTTGGACTGCAGCCTGATCAGGGTTCGAGCAAAATAAAAGATGAACAGCAATGCCAGACCGGCCGCCGTCCATTGAATGATTTCAAGCATGTCGGGGATAAGCGCGATCACACCACAGATCAACAGGCCGACAGTTGATTTTGCCAGATCAGGCGCCATCAGTTTGGCCGGATAAGCCATCACCTGAACATCACTGTCCCCCACCCCGACAGGTTTAACAGGATCCGCATGGGTCGTTGGCCCTTCGGCGGATTCAGCTTGCAAATGATCTTTGGGACTTATTGCCATGGAAATACCCCGGGTATTCTAAGCCAGCTTAATGCAGCATGCTCCATAGAGAACAAATTATGGAGAAACTTGGTCGTTGGTTCGTCATGAACAAGATGATGGGTCAGGATGCCGGTTGGCTCATCCCTGTCAACCTGCCCTGTTCTTCTGGCTTTCAGGTGATTGACCATCATAGCAAGAGCAACATCTTCACCAACAAAGCCGCGTGTTCCGCGCCAATCGATGACATCGACATGTGTGTTGACCTGAAGAAGTCCTTCGAAAGGTTCGGCTGTCTTGCGCGCATTAAAGGTACTTAGCCCCCGGAACCCAAGTGAGTGCAGGCTCGCCACAACATCGCTGGCAATGCGGTTCCAGGGCGGAACCACGACAGGCAGGAACCGGCTTCCAAAGCGCGTTTCAAGAACATGAAACCCCTGTCGCAAGTCAGCAACCACCGCCCCGATATCACGAACGTCGTCAAGTTCCTGTTTTTTGCAACCTTCCGGCATATGGTTTTGATGAGACCATCCATGCTGCAATACACGGGTGTCCACGGTTTCCACCAGACGCTCGACAAGGGCGTCCTCCAACTGAGCCGGGATCACTGCAAGCGCCAGCGGAACTTTGTAATCCTGCTCAAATGCAAGAATGGTTTCAAGTTCCGCGGTAACCGTCACGGCATCGTCGTCGCGCCACCAAGCCGTGGCAACGCCGCCTTCGGCTTGCCACAGATCAAGCTCCGTGCGCAACTGATCCCAACCGCTCATACCTGCCCCTTAATCATTCCTGCGACAATTGACGCAGTCTTTTGCGCGCCATCCAATGCAATTTTTACGTTTGCCGGTTGGCTGGCGCGATCAATCTGTTTTGCTAATGATTGCGCAGACAGGCCATCAAGATCAAGCAGGGAAATAACCCCTTCTTTTGAAAGAATTTCTGCACGCTCTGTTTGCTCGCTTTCGCCCCCCTCGGCAAAAGGAACCATAACAGCAGGTGTTCTGGTCGCAAGCACGTCCATCAGCGTGTTATAGCCAGCCTGTGATACAGATACTGCGGCCCCGGCCATACGTTCCCGAAAGTCAGGGAGAAAACGATGAAGAGTGATGCCTTCTGGTAAATTCCGCGCTACAGCATCAAAACGCGCGACGGGGAAATGCGGTCCGGTGACAATATCCCAGCGCGATTGTCCAAATTTTGAGGAATGGCAGCGGGCATTAATAGCAAGTTCGATCAGCTCTGCGCCGACAGCACCACCACCCGCCGAAACCAGAACTCCTTCGCGCGATACCGTCGCGCCAGTTTTCATGGCCGGTGCGACATATCCCGTATGAACAATTAAATCAGAAATCTGGTCGGCTTGGGCAAAGCTGCGATCAAAGCCAAACAACTGTGGATCGCCATGCACCAGAACCGCATCAAGATATTTTCGCGCAATATCTGCCATCCATTGCGTCTTGGCCGGGTCCTTTTTGCGCACCAGGAGATCACGCACCGAACAGATGATTGGAATTCCAGCTTTTTTGGCGGCTTCCAATAACGGGATCAGCTCAAAACGAAAGGCCCGACGCCCAAAGGGGAACATCTCGATCAGGACCAGTTTCGGAGCTGAAGCCTTGAATGCAGCAAGAAGTTCTGTCTTGCGGCGCTCTTTCCACTCATCCCCAAGCAGATTGCCATTCGGGTCCACAAGGCCGGAGAAATTGCTGTCTGCTGTTTTACACGGTGAAAGCTGAACAACCCGGTCTGCGGCAAAATCAATCCCGTCATCCGGCACACCACCACTCGCCACGGTGATCGAAAGCCCGTTATCGCGCATTGCCTGATTGATCAACGCCATGCGTCTGACATGGCCGATCCCCAGCAAATGCTGAACATAGACAAAAACATCAGACATCATTTAGCCCCGATACAGCGATCAGTGGCACATTAAGTTCGGACACTGAAAACCCGTCCTTCTCGTTCCATTCAAAAACATGCAAACGTTGCCAATCAAGCGTGTCGGGTATTTTCCCCATCATATTCCAGGGTTTTGCTGCGGCATAAACTGCACGAATGACGCCCTTGTGGGTAATGGCACCAAATTCCGGCACAGGTGAGCGACACAAGAATCCCTCGACCCGTTGCAACACATCGCGGGGACTTTCACCACCATCGGGACGAAAATCCCAACCCCGATCCTCGTTCTCGCGCATGGTATCCCCGAGTTCTGCACGCAATTCAGGAAGTATTCTGCCTTCCCATTGCCCCCAGTTCATCTCAATCAGCGCAGGTTCAGGCGAAACCGGCGTAATGGACAAGGCATCTGCAGTCTCGCGGGTACGCGACAAGGGGGTACAATACCATGGAACAGAACACCAAACGTCAGGCAGGCGAAGCTTCCGGTAGGAAGCAACGGTATCAGTACTCAGCGATATGTCGGAATGTCCCTGAATGCGTTTTTGAGCATTCCACTCAGTTACACCGTGGCGGAGCAATGCAAATCGGACGGCTTTCATTATCCGCCCCTTTGATGATCACAGGCAATCTTGCGAAGCGACGTACCAAGGATGTTTGCCGCCGCAGCAACAGTGTGATGCTGCGATGCCTTCGACGCACCAGCTTGTCCAAATGGTCGAAGTACATCCAGATCCGTGGTCAGACAACTGGCAAGACGATCAGCAAATGCCTCCTCATCCCCCACCGGGACCAGCCAGCCGGTTGTGCCGTTTGATATGATACCGGACACGCCCCCGGAATCTCCCGCCAGAACAGGCAAGCCGGACGCCTGTGCTTCAAGCATCGCCATCCCGAATGCCTCGTTTACTGCTGGCCATACAAACAGGTCAGACTGCCCAAGGATCTCCCGGGTTTCTTCTGGCACACACAATCCGGAAAAACTCACCTGGTCTGATGCAATACCCTGCTCGTCAAAGAGATACTCGACACGATGTCGGGCCGGGCCATCGCCAATAACGGTCAGATGCCAGTTGGTCACACCATTACGCAGAAGTCGCCCCAACGCGCGCGCCAAGACAGCAAATGACTTCAGCTTGTCTCCGTCTCGCATCATCGCTGTTGTCACCAGCCTGAGGCAATCCGGATCAATGCCCGCACGATCTTGAACGATCCAGCGGTCGACATGGGTAAAGGGTGCGATGAAATGCAGAACGTCGTCCCTGCAAACATCCTGCAAACAGGTCATATCAGATCGGTTTAATGAAAACACCGCTTCAGATTGACGCAAAGCGGTTTCAACCGCGGCATGGCTTTGGCGCCAGGGACCATCCGATCTTTTAGGTGCAAAAGATGCCTCAGCGACCACATAGGGAATATCAAGTGCACGAGCAACGATCGGTCCGATCCAGTCAGGTGCCTTGTAATAAAGATGATAGGTAAACCAGATATCCGGACGTGGACGAAAACCGGACTGATATTGCCGCAATAACCGTCCGGCGAGCTTGCCACCCAGTTCAGATAACCGCGCCTGTTTAAGGCCATTGCCATCTGCAACCCGGCTTCTGAGGCGTGATGCGATGTCGACCTTCATATCAGCAACCTCAAGCGCATCGCACAAAAGCTGCGCAATCAGCCGATCCCCCGATGGCACCGGATGGTCAACAGGTTTCAGCGGCGCATAAAAGGCGACCTGCAATCGCGTGTCTCCTAAACTGCTTCGGGTTGTCGGACGATCGTTTTGTTATCTTTGGAGTCTGTGACACCAAACCGGTGCTCAAGCTCCTTCATACCACGATAGAACGAAAAATCCCGACGCACGATTTCGTTGCCTTTGCTGCCCATTTCATGGCGCAAGGCGGGGTCGGAAATCACCGTTTCCAATGCCTTGGCCAATGCATCAGGATCGCGTTCCGGTACCAGTTTACCATTCACGCCATCGATAATCAGTTCGGGGATTGCGGAAATAGAGGTCGACACAGCAGCCAGGCCACAAAGCTGTGCTTCCATCAAGACATTGGGCAGACCATCTCGGTCACCGTCCTGTTCGATCCGGCTGGCAAGTACAAAGAGATCGGATGACTGACAGGCTGTAATGACTTCCTTCTGATCACGTGCGCCACGCCAGTCACATTTCGCGGCGATCCCGAGATCGGACGCCAATTGTTTGTATTTGCCATCGCTGCCACCGCCAATATGGATAAATCGCCAATGCAAATCCGCAGGAAGCTTGGCAAACGCACGGAGCAAGTCATCATAGCCCTTCTTACCCACCAGACGTCCGACCGAAAGGATCGTTACCGGATCATTGGCATCACGACCGTCCCGGCTTGGGCGTTGTGGAAGTTCTTCCGGAAAGCGCGAAAAATCCAGACCGTGATAAAGCAGATTCACCTTTTCAGGATCTTCTGCAAGCTGGCGCAGATAATCCACATTGGCCTTCGTACATGTCACAAGCCAGTCCATATCGCGCAGCTTCTCGCGCATGTCCCAGTCTTCACTGGTGTAAATATCCTTGGCATGGGCCGAACATGACCATGGCAGTCCCCGTATGATCGCGCAGTAACGTGCAACAGATGCCGGGGTATGCAGGAAATGGGCATAGATGCGTGTGATATCGTCGGGAAGTTCGGCTGCCATCACCAGCGCCTGCGCAAAACGGCGCGCACGGTTTGATGTACGATCCCGGCGATAGTCCTGCCACCAGATATTCAAAGCACGACGATAGCCCGGCAGCGTGCGTGCCTTTAGCCATCCACGCAGAACCCGCATTGGTTCCTGATAGACATATTCAGGCAGGTAGTCGACCGCACCGGTGATGCGATCATTGATCGGGTGGCGTTTTTTATCTGTCGGGTGACGCAAAGACACGATGCGATACGGGATACCCGCCTGCTGAATGCCCAGAATTTCCTGCGCAATAAAGGTTTCCGACAATCGCGGATACCCCTTCACCACGATTGCGAGATTGTCGCGTGTCATTAATTCTGTTCCCGGTGATACTTATTCAGCAGCCATTTGCGGCGGAAGCCAGCGGTCAACCAGATCGCCAACGCGATCAAGCCCGCCCATCAGGTTCGGCACCGTCACGTGCGACGGCTTTGGCTGGTTGATCAGTCCGTGAAGGGCATCTGCCATTTTGCGCGGATCACGACCACCCTTCTCGGTCAGCATCTTAACCAAACCAAGCTTTTCAGCTGCTGACGCACGAACATACTGTTCAAGTCGCGGTACCGTTCGCGGCACGATTACGGCCGGCTTGTCAAAGGACAGGATTTCGCAGAACGTATTGTATCCACCCATTGCAATGACACCAGCCGATCTGTCCATCAGCATCTCAACATTGGCATCAAAGGTAATGACCGAGAGTTTATCGATCTTCTCGGCACGTTCCATGAAGGCTTTTTGTTCGGCAGGAGGCATGAACGGACCCAAAACCACCAGAGACGGAACAGCAATGGTCGGATCGGTCTCATAGGCACTGATCACCCAATCGACCAGATTGATGCCATCCCCGCCACCGCCGGTGGTAACAAGGTAATAGGGCTCTTCTAGACCAAGGGCACCATGCTCGGGCGTTGGACGACGGGTCGCGGTACGTGGCAGATAACCGGTATAGGCCATCTTGTCTTCCACACCTTCAGGCAAGTCGATACCTTCAAGCGGATTACAGATTTCCTGCAGACCATAAACCCAGATCTCGTCATAGAGATCGGCAAGAGCCGGAACACATTGCTTGCGATCCCATTCCTCACGCAGATTGACCGGATCATCCATCACATCGCGCAAGCCCATCACCAAGCGGGTGCGCCGATGGCGCAACATCTTGAGCGTGGATTCCACCTCGCCGCGCAGGCCAAGCGGTTCTTTATCCACGATAAAGATGTCGGGGTTAAACACATCGGCAGTATGCTGAATGATTGACTCGCGCATCGCTAAAATCTGATCGACATCGATATTCAGATTAAGCGACGTATATTCACCGTTAGAGAGTTTTATAACCCCCGGAATACGGACAAAATCGACTCGCGAACGGAACTCGAAACTGCCAATAATCGGCGACCCCGAAAGAATCAGAACTGAAACATCATCACGACGTGAAACAAGTGCGTGTGCAATTGTCCGGCAACGGCGCAAATGGCCGAGCCCGAACGTATCATGACTGTAAATTAGAACCCGATAGCCGGTGTTCCCCACGATAGACATATACCCGCCCGTATGCGTAGTGATCCTAAATATTCTGCCAACCTGACCTCAGGGTGACAGCATATCTCTTATTGGCAAGCCGATCCGTAATCGACCAATCCGGCTTGCAATTGGTTTCCCATGATAATTGCTCTCACACTGACCGGATATCGCGCAAGAGTTTTTCGAGCAGTTCACACCTTTCGCTTCCTGTTTTAAGTCCCTGTAGCTTCTCGGAAAGCGCCGTAATCGTGCCTGCATACATATTATGCCAATCATCACATGAAAGTTCTTTGCCCGAGAGCCTGGGCTTGTTCTGAACGATATGCAGCGTACCTTTTTGCAAGGTCACCGTTTCATCAAGCATTGGCATGGAAATCTTTTCAGCCGGGATCTCATTGGCAATCAGAACATGCTGGAACGCCGTACGCGCGCCCTCCTCACCATGCGTAAGGAAAATCCGCTTGGACACAGGTAGTCTGTCACGTGTCCAGCGCAAGAGCATATTCTGATCTGCATGTCCGGAATAGACATCAAGCGTTCGAATACGCGCATGTACTTCTATTTCTTCACCATGAATTCGGACATGCTTGGCCCCCTGTTGCAAGACACGCCCGAACGATCCGGCCGCCTGGAAACCGACCAGCAACACCGTGCAATTCGACCGCCACAAATTGTTCTTGAGGTGATAACGGATACGTCCGGCATCACACATGCCACTGGCCGACAAAATGATGGCACCGCTTGTGATGCGGGCAAGCTGCTTGCTGGCCTCGACATCCGGAATCATGTGGAACTTGGGATGTTCCAATGCACGCGCATCATCTGCATTCAGATGTCGGGCAAAGACTTCGGTCGCGTGCTGGGCAAGCGGACTATCAATGAAGACATTTGCTTCGGGCAATTGGCCACGATTAAACAGATGTGCCAGATCAACCAGAAGCTCCTGGGTACGTGCGACCGCAAAGCTCGGGATGACAAGGTTTCCACCGGCTGATAATGCTTCGCGAACTTCTTTGCCCAGCATGGCACGACGTTCTTCGTCATTAAGATTGGGACGATTGCGATCGCCATAGGTTGTCTCGACAAACAGATAGTCGATATCCGACGGCGCCTCGGGGGCCTCGTTAAACACGGCCTCGCCCGTACCGATATCACCTGAAAACAGCAATCGTGTCGGCTTGGCATCCTTGTCCTTCGCTGCGCACTCAATCTCGATTGAGGCAGATCCAAGCAAATGGCCCGCATCCCAGAAACGGGCGCGCACGCCTTCGATAACAACCTGCCATTCGTGATATTCGACAGGTTTTAGCTTCGAAAGCGTGTGCTCTGCATCCTTGCGAGTATAGATGGGGGTTACTTCCGGTCGTCCCCGCCGGGCATTGCGCCGGTTCAGGCGTTCGACCTCGCTTTCCTGAATATATCCGGAATCCGGAAGCATATAAGTCAGCAGATCACAGGTCGGTTCCGTCGCAAGAATGGAATTGTCAAATCCCGCCTTTACCAGTTTGGGCAGCAATCCCGAGTGATCGATATGTGCGTGGGTTAGAAGAACTGCCGATATTTCTTCGGCCTTGAACGGGAACGGACCATAGTTCAGTTCACGGACAGTTTTACTGCCCTGGAACATCCCGCAATCGACCAGGAACTTTCCATGATCGGTTTGCAGCAAATAGCATGACCCGGTGACACCACCAGCAGCACCACAAAACGTAACTGATACGGTCATTCCTGTTCTTCCTTCTGCACGTCAACAAGTCTGCAAGGTTTCAGGAATCACCCTGTCATTGCAATGATATGGATCACTTTTGGAATGGTTTATTGCAAACCGCGCAGCGGCAAATACAACACCACATCCCCTTTCGACACCTTGCCGCAATCTTCGGGAATTTCAACAAGCCCTTCGGCCCACACCATGGATGACAGCATCCCCGAACTGGTCGAAGCAAATGCCTCGGCTTCGAATTCACCATCATCATTCTGAATCAGCCGGGCACGCAACCATTCCCGACGGCCTGTACCCCGACTGAATTCAAAACCCGCACGAACCGGCATGCGCACCGGTACTGTTTGCGACTTGTCTGCTCCCATCACATGACGCAGCAACGGCATCACATAAAGAAGCCCCGAAACCAGAACCGAAACCGGGTTCCCCGGAAGCCCGATCACCAGACAATCACCGATTTTACCACGCATCAGCGGCTTGCCCGGCTTGATGGCAAGCTTCCAGGCCGTAATTTCACCAAGTTGATCGACAACCGGCTTGAGCAAATCGGCCTTGCCTACAGAAACGCCTCCTGATGTCATCACGACATCATGACTATTCGCCGCATCCTGAAGCGCATTGCGCAAAACGTCAAAATCGTCTGCCAACAATCCCAGATCGGTTACCACACATCCGGTCTCGCGCAGCATTCCAATCATCGCAAAGCGGTTGGAGTCATATATGCCACCAGGCGGCAAAGGATCACCGGGCTTTGCAAGTTCATCACCGGTCGAAAAAACAGCAACACGCAAGGGTCTGGATACCTTAAGGCTGCCATAGCCCTGACCGGCGGCGATCGCAACGTCCTGCGGGCGCAATATGGCGCCTGCTTTCAGAACGATGTCACCTTGACTGATATCTTCACCAGCCCATCGAATATTTTGATGCAACACCGTTCGTGCGATGACATCGGAACTGATCTCGATACATGTTTCAGCCGCGTTCGCGCTCACATTCTCCTGAATGATGACGCAATCAGCCCCATCGGGAATGGCCGCTCCGGTGGCAATCCGAATAGCGCAACGATCCGGAAGGATTCCTTCATAGGGATGCCCCGCCAGCGAAGTTCCAACAACGTCAACCGGCCCGTTTATCGCGGCAAGATCGTCAAAACGCAGCGCATAGCCATCCATCGCCGAATTATCGACCGAGGGTACTGAAACCCGGGCCGTCACATCTTGGCGAAGGACAGCACCGTAACAGTCGGTCAAAAACCGGTCTTCAACATCACGGTGCACCGGCACTTCGGAAAATGCAATGTCGAGCGCCTCTGAAAGCAATGTCAGTCCGGGTTTGATATTCTGCATCTTGGTCTTCACCCGATTGGAACGCGCTAAGTGTTCAGGATTTACCGCCATGGCCCGGACGGGATTTGGAAATCGCCCGGCTGAGCATAATGACTGGCACCACTCCGACAAGAACAATTGTCAAGGCACCAAGAGCCGCCTGTTCGATCATTTCATCCTTGGCATACTGGTAAACGTGGGTCGCCAGGGTATCAAAATTAAATGGTCGCAGAATAAGGGTTGCTGGCAGCTCTTTCATCCCGTCGACAAACACCAGAACAGATGCCGCCAGAATGCCGCCGCGCACCATTGGGAAGTGAATGCGCTTGAGGGTTCCCCAAGGACTTTCGCCAAGGGTTCGTGCCGCATCATCCATGCTGGGTCGCACTTTGCCGAGTGCGGCCTCAATCGAGCCGTAAGACACTGCCATGAAACGTACGGCATAGGCGAACACAAGCGCAAATACTGTCCCGCTAAGCAAAAGCCCCGTCGATATCCCGAACGTATCACGCATGATCGCGTCCAGGGCATTGTCAAACCGTGCAAACGGAATAAGCACGCCGATTGCCAGAACCGCGCCGGGAACGGCATAGCCGACCGATGACAGGCGAACAAAGAACTTCAAAACCGGCTGCGGGAACAGACGCAATGCATAGGCCATAAACAACGCACACCCAACGGCAAGCGCTGTTGCAAGGCCCGAAACAAGAAGACTGTTGCCTGCAAACTCGAAGAAATCCGCCGTCCAGCTCTGATCGAAATAGCCGACTGAATAGTAGATCAGTACCGTTGACGGGATCACAAAACCAAGAACGATCGGCAAAATACAGATTGCGAGCGCACCTGCCTTGGCCACCGGGCCGAGGTCATAACCCGGCAGTTCCTGATACCGGTTTGTCGTGTCATGAAAGCGCTGGCGACGACGGGAATAGCGTTCAATCACCAGAAGTGCAATCACCACTGCCAACATGGTCAGTGCGATCTGGGCAGCACCGCCCGCATTCCCCATGCCAAGCCAGACGTTAAAAACGCCAGCGGTAAGAGTGTGAACAGCAAAGAAATCGATGGTGCCGAAATCATTCAGCGTTTCCATCAGCGCGATCACTACACCAACAACGATTGCGGGACGTGCCAGCGGCAAGGCCACGGTCACAAACGAGCTCCAGGCGCTACGCCCCAAAACACGGGCCGCTTCGATAACGCAAATTGACTGTGCTAGAAAAGCCGCGCGGGCCAGCATATAGACATAGGGATAAAGTGTCAGGCTCAACACCATGATCGCCCCGCCCTTGGTCCGGATATCAGGGAACCAGTAATCCGCAGCCGACTGCCACCCATAAATGTCGCGCAGAATACCCTGCACCGGCCCGGCATATTCCAGAAGGTCGGTATAGACATAGGCAACAATATAGGCCGGTACGGCCATCGGAAGCAGCATCGCCCATTCAAAAAACCGTTTTCCCGGCAGTTTGCACATGGTGACAACCCAAGCTGCCGATACACCGATCAGCGTCACCCCGATGCCAACGCCAAGCATCAAAACGGCGGTATTCTTGACATACCGTGGCAACATGGTCGATGCCAGATGCGGCCAGATATTCTCTGTCGGAAAGAATGCCAGATAAGCGACGGCAATGATCGGCGCTGCCACCATCATTGCAATGACAAAGGCACCAATCAGCCATAGAGCCGACTGCCCGCGCGGCAACCAGCGCATGGCAACATTGCCACTTGGCATGCGCATCGGATCAAGTGTTTCTGTGACTGCGGCTGGACGAATATCATCGTCCTTTGGCGTATGACATGCGTTGTTCAAGGCAGTTTCCGTCTCAGTCGTCGAAGGCAACTTCATCAAGAAGCTATTAGGCCAGGTTCTGATAGCCTGCAATGATCGTCAAAGGCAAACGTTCAGACGAAATTCACCCAAAGAACTCGATATTCCCGGTCAACCAGTCATGATCAAGGGCCTTGCCCCTATTCGTTGAATCCCACTTCGTCAATCAGACGGATCGCGGCGCCGCGATTGTCGGCAATCGTGTTCAAAGACAGTTCATCATGCGTGAAGGTTCCCCAAGAACGAACCATTTCGGACCAGGCCACCCCCGGTTTAACCGGATATTCGAAATTAACATCAGCATACATGTGCTGCGCTTCATCCCCGGACAGGAATTCGACCAGTTTGATCGCATTTTCCTTGTTTGGTGCGTTTTTCATCAAGGCAACACCGGAAATATTGACATGCGTGCCACGGTCGCCCTGATTGGGGAAGACGATCCTTACCCGCTTTGCGGCGGGCGCCTTGTTCGGGTCATCAAGCATCTTGCCGTAATAGTAGGAGTTACCGATAGCAACATCACAAACGCCCTGTGAAACGGCTTCGATCTGATCAATGTCAGCCCCCTGCGGCTTGCGCGCGAGATTGTCCTTAAGCGCCATCAACCAGGTTTTGGTGTCTTCCAGACCGTGGTGGGCGATCATTGAGGCTATCAGGGCGATATTGTAAACATGCATGCCCGAGCGCACACAAATGCGTCCCTTCCATTTCGGATCGGCAAGATCTTCATAAGTCGAAATCGCAGCCGGTGCCACGCGGTCGATAGAGGTGTAAAGCACGCGCGCACGGGTCGTCAGACCAATCCAGAGATCATTCTCGTCACGGAATTGCGCAGGGATGTTTGCTTCGAGAACATCACTTGAAACAGGCTGAGCGATATCGGCATCAACCGCATCCTGAATACGACCGATATCAACTGTGAGAAGCAGGTCCGCCGGACTGTTGCGACCTTCATGCTTGATGCGCTCCACCAGACCGCTTTGCGAAAACAGAGTATTGACGCGAATACCGGTTTCCTCGGTAAAGCGTTTGAACATCGGTTCAATCAGGAACGGCTGTCGCAAGGAATAGACATTCACTTCTTCTGCTGCATGTGCGGCCTGAACCATCGAAAGCCCCATTGCAGCCGCGACCAGACCATAGACCGTTTTGCGCAGAAAGATCATGAATGCCTCTTGATAGATACGCCGCAAGAATGCGCAGCAATTAGGAATGATTTGTATTCGCCTCTGGCGAAACTAAAGGTCAGATGGCATTCCTTGCAAGTCCCAAAACCACATATGAGTCATGTTAAAGGGCCGCCTCACCTGCAAATCCGGCGCTTCCCGGCACAGCGCATGAATGCAAAAGGGATGGCAAGATGCCATCCCCTGAAGAAGTTCGACTGGAAGGTCTCAAAGGACCTACTCGTTATAGCCGATGGTATCGACCATTTTAATCGCATCGGGATTCAAGCGAGCAATATCAGCAAGCGGCAGTTTATCTGCTTTGAACGTGCCCCATGATTTGACATTCTCCGCCCACTCGACACCCGGCTTGACCGGATATTCGTAGTTGACCTCGGCATAGATTTTCTGTGCAACGTCGCCCGTCAGAAATTCCATCAGCTTGACTGCATTGTCGCGGTTCGGAGCATCCTTGATCAGGCTCATGCCGGAAATATTCATCGACATGCCACGATCATTCTGGTTGGGGAATACGATATTTACCGACTCTGCCCACGGGCGCTGCTCTTCATTCTCAAGCATCTTGCCGTAATAATAGGTATTGCCGATGGCAATATCGCAGACGCCTTCCTTGATCGCCTTGACCTGACCACGGTCATTACCCTGTGGTTTGCGGGCAAGGTTGTTTTTCAGGCCTTCAAGCCATTCCTGCGCCTTTTCTTCGCCATGGACAGCGATCATCGACGCAAACAACGCGACGTTATAAACGTGCGTACCCGAGCGCGTGCAGACGCGCCCCTTCCATTTCGGATCAGCAAGATCTTCATAGGAGGTGATTTCACCTTCGCCCACACGATCCTTGGAGGCATAGATAGCACGTCCACGCTGGGTCAGGGCGAACCAGTGACCTTCCGGATCACGCAGATGCGCAGGAATATTCGCATTGATCACGTCATTGGATACACTGTCGGTCACACCGGCGTCCACGGCCTGCTGAATACGACTGATATCAACCGTCATCAGGATATCTGCCGGGCTGTTGGCACCTTCCTGCTTGATGCGTTCAACCAGACCTTTTTCAGCAAAGATCACATTGACCTTAACGCCGGTCTCTTCGGTGAACTTTTCAAACAATGGTGCAACCAGAAATTCCTGACGCAAGGAGTAAACATTTACTTCCTGCGCACTGGCAAGGCTTGCGGCAACAACCGTCGCACCAAATGCAGCAGCACCGATAATCTTCCTGAATTCCATCTGAACGATCCCTGTTGAACGTGATTACGTCTCTATTCTACCTAATTGCAAATCACTTGCAACCGCACTTGCAATTAAGAGCAATCCGCACGCAGTTCAACAGCCATTGTCAAATGCACCACCGCAAGTGTGAACAATATCACACATTAGAAACTGTTAATTCACGGTAATTTTCCGGATCAAAGAACGTTGAATGATCCGTCACTTGATACACGCCAGGCATCCAGGAACTCCTGATAGGCCGGAACGTCCCCTGCCCGCTCTTCAAGCCAGCCAACAGTCAAATTGATGGCGTGATTATAGCCATCATGATCGGTCAGCCCGGTATGAAGCGCATGTCGCAGATACAACAGATAGGTATTGAGGACATCGGTCTCGCAATAACGTCGAATAGCGTCAATCTCGCCATTGTCATACATGTCCGAGACCTTGCTGCCATCAACCCCGGTCTTGCCCGGCAGATCAAGGGCCGCGCAGACTTCGTTCATTTTGGTACGCGCTGATGCCCCGTAATCAGACAGGACTTCCGCCAGATCACAATGCCAGTTTGGCGCATAGCGTGAGGTATAGTTTTCCCACTTGTTTGTTGCCTGATGTAACCAGCGCGCCGTAACACCATGTTTCATCGCCCGGTATTTCAGAACCGGCAAGTCGAAACCACGGCCATTGAAACTCACAAGCCTCGGGTAAAGCTTGCCGCAATAGGCGAAGAACCCGTTCACCAGGTCCTTTTCCTCGGATGACAATTCTCCGCCTGATCGCAACTCTTCGAGCTCGTACATCTCAAGATCACCGTCACGCTGGATGGTTGCCCGAAGGAAACTGATCGCAACAACCTTGTGAAACGGTTGGCGCGGGAACCCATTGCGTCCACTGGTGATTTCCAGGTGGTACTCTTCAAGCATCTTGCGACCGGTTTCGGGGTCTGGTGCGGTTTCCCCGGTCAGTTGCGGCAGCACATCGATATCGGGCACGGTTTCGATATCAAAAACGAAAAGACTGGAATGCATCATGGCTGGCCCCAAAGGTTTGTTTTGCCCAACATAACGACAAGCGTTTCGAAATTCACAGGAATATTGGCGCGAACTGACAGCAGTTTACCTGACATCTCCTGACATAACTGTCAGGAGCGGTATGCAATGATCCCGACAACCAAACGTCATCACGTAACGGTTATCTCACATGCCGGGGGTTGCAAGATTTTTGAACCCACGGTTAAACTTGCACCACCTGTATCAGGGGCACGGTCTGGCTCATTATAAAACCAAAACCAAATTGAGCACGCGCATATACCGCAAAGACGGTGCATTTGATGCGATTCCGGACCGCAACCACGAAGGGACAGAAGGATGAAAACCCTGCCTACCGGAGCCGCAATGCTTATGGCCGCAGGCCTTGCATTTTCCACATTCAATTCAAGCGCGCAGGCACAGGAAACGTCCTGCGAAATAGATCGTCCGGTGATGTTTGCCGGATTGAACTATGACAGCGCACTGTTTCACAATGCCGTTGCACGTTTCATTATTGAAAAGGGATATGGCTGTAAAACCGACGCCCTGCCCGGCGACGTCATTCCACTTTTGACCGGGGCTGGCAAAGGCGATGTTGATGTCGTCATGGAAATCTGGCGCGACAATGTTGCTGATGCATGGAAAAAGGCAGAAGCCGCAGGAACCGTAAGCCAGATCGGCGTAAATTTTGACGATGCAATCGAAGGCTGGTTCGTGCCACGCTATGTGGTCGAAGGCAACGCCGAACGCGGGATCGAACCGATGGCACCGGGTCTTAAATCGGTTTCCGACTTGCCCAAATATATCGATCTTTTTGATGATCCCGAAGAACCCGGCAAAGGGCGTTTCTATAACTGCCCGTCGGGCTGGGTTTGTGAAAAGGTCAATTCGGCAAAATTACACGCCTATAATCTTGATGAAAGTTACACAAACTTCCGTCCTGGCACAGGTGCGGCACTTTCTGCGGCCATTGCATCAGCCCACAAACGCGGGAAACCGGCCCTTTATTATTATTGGGGACCAACGTGGGTCATGGGTCTTTATGACAGTTACCGGCTTGAAGAACCCGCCTATGATGCGGCGATTTTTGACAAGCTCAAAACCGATCCCGCCCCGACCAAGGCAACAGCCTATCCGCAAAGCACGGTGACAGTTGGCGTCAATACCGACTTCATGAAATCCGCACCCAAACTGGTCACATTCCTGACCCATTACGAAACAAGTAATTCACTGGTTTCAGAAATGCTGGCCTATATGCAGGAAAACAACGAAAAACCCGAAGGGGCCGCTCTTTATTTCCTGCAACAGAAACCTGAAATCTGGAAGCCATGGGTGCCAGATGCCGTCGCGGAACGGGTCGAAAGCGCGCTTTAAGATTTGACTGCCCGAGAAACGATCTGAACAAATCAAGCAAGGCGCAGCGAGATATCTGCGCCTTGTTTTGTGCAGACATGTCTATGCGTCTTCATTGAATAGATTTCCATATTGCTGATCGGTCGGTTCGTCATCTGCAGAAATAATGTTACGACCCGTTGGCGGACGCGGATCCACATCATCAGGCGCCATCAGATGGGCGACCTGTTGCAGTGACGCCAGAATTTTCTCGCGTTCCTTCTGTCCCAGCATTTCATATGATTGCATGAAATGCCCGTCCATCAGTGGCGGTGTATTGATCAGAACATCGCGCCCCTTCTCCGTCAGGCTGCTATTTACCACGCGCTTGTCACAAGCATTGCGCGCGCGCGTAATGAAACCGCGCGCCTCAAGACGGTTCAGGATCGTCGTTACGGTTGCCTGACTAAGCGAGACATGGCGTGAAATCTCGCGGACAGTCACAGCCCCCAATTCCTCAATCGCCAGCAAAACAACCAGCTGCGGAACAGTAAGACCACAAACCTTCATCACATGTTTTGAATGAAGGTCTGTTGCCCGGATGATTTGTCTCAGAGCGACAAGAACATCTAGAAATTCCTTACGCTTTGGCTGTTCCGATCTCATATTGACGTCGCTCCCACACTTGCTGATTTGGCCCAACTTAACGTCACTATCATTTGACATCAAATGTTTTGAACTGTAACTATCTGTTTGGCGAATATAACGAGACTTGGGGGAACCTGCGCCCGAATGACGGCAATACCGCCAGCGTTTTGCGGGTCTCACAATGAAAAACCGATGAGCAATCCGGCTACGTCAAAGCTTTTCCTTTGGCGATGTCAGGCATGTTCATTGCCAAAAATCGACAAGGACTCATGACCGAAAAAATCGTTGTAAAAGACCTTTATAAAGTCTTTGGCGAACGTCCTGATCAGGCCATGCAAATGATCAATGACGGTATCGACAAAGACGAAATTTTTGACAGAACCGGACAGACCGTGGGTGTATGCGGCGCCAATTTCACCGTCCATGAGGGTGAAATTTTTGTTGTGATGGGTCTTTCAGGTTCTGGCAAATCCACGCTGGTTCGTTTGCTCAACCGCTTGATCGAACCGACATCCGGTCAGGTTCTGTATGATGGCGTCGATATTGCAGCAATGTCGGACGAAGAACTCCGCGCCTTGCGTCGTCGCGACATGGCGATGGTGTTTCAGTCCTTTGCCCTGATGCCTCACCTTTCGGTTATCGACAATGCGTCCTTCGGCCTTGAACTCGCTGGAATCGATGAGGCAGAGCGGCACAAGCGCGCCCTTACAGCCCTTGATCAAGTCGGGCTTAAGGCACATGCAAATTCTTATCCGGATGAATTGTCGGGCGGCATGCAGCAGCGCGTAGGCCTTGCGCGCGCACTGGCCAACGACCCCGCCGTCATGCTTATGGATGAAGCTTTCTCTGCCCTTGATCCGCTAATCCGGACCGAGATGCAGGACGAGTTGCTTACACTTCAGCGCGAACATAAACGCACAATCATCTTCATTTCGCATGACCTTGATGAAGCCATGCGGATCGGTGATCGCATCGCGATCATGGAAGGCGGGATCGTCGTTCAGGTTGGAAGCCCCGAAGAAATCCTCAACAATCCGGCCAATGACTACGTCAAGTCATTCTTCCGCGGCGTTGATGTATCAACCATCCTGAGCGCCAAGGACATCGCATCCAAGCGCCAGGTAACAGTGATCGAACGCGAAGGTGTCGGCCTTAAAACCGCACTTAACCGTCTGCGCAACGAAGACCGCGAGTATGGCTATATTGTTGGCGACAAGCTTGATTTCCACGGCATCATTTCCGTCGACACCCTTGATGAAGCCATCAAGTCCGGTGCAGACAAGCTCTCGGCCGCCTTCCTTCCGAATGTCGAACCTGTGTCACACGACACCCAGCTTTCCGAACTGATCGGCACTGTAGCCCACGCGCCATGCGGCGTTCCGGTTGTCGGAGAAGACGGGAAATATATGGGCGTAATCAAGAAAGCCAACCTTTTGGCGACCCTTGACCGGGAAGGAGACGGCACCAATGGCTGATAGTAGCAATCCCTGGGGCCAGACCACTGACACCGGCTCCGCAGAAACATCTGGAACCACAGCAGGCAGCAATCCTTGGGGAAGCGCGGCCCCGGCAACCCCGGATTCAGCCGCAAGCGGTCCGGGCGGTAGTGCGGGTGGTGATGCGGCGGGATCAACAGACTGGCTGTCCAACGCGGCCCCCGCCCCGGAAAAACATTTCGATATCCTTCATCCATTTCAGGATGCCGTGATCCCGCTTGATGGCTGGGTCAATGACGGTCTTGAATGGATCGTTACGCATTTCCGTGGTGTATTCCAGGCCATTCGCTGGCCGATTGATGCAGTTCTGACCGGTGTTGAGTCCGGCCTCCAGGCAACACCGGCGATCATTGTCATTCTCATCATGGCCCTGATTGCGTGGCAGCTTGCCGGCCGTCGACTGGCTATCGGAACCCTGATTTCAATGATTGTGGTTGGTTTGATCGGGGCCTGGTCCGAAGCCATGGTCACCCTTTCACTTGTCATCACATCTGTATTTTTCTGCGTTGTCATCGGACTTCCGACCGGCATCTGGCTTGCGCGTAACGAACGGGCATCCAATGCGGTGCGTCCGATCCTTGATGCAATGCAGACGACCCCGGCCTTTGTCTATCTGGTGCCGATTGTCATGCTGTTTGGCATTGGCAATGTGCCGGGCGTGGTCGTGACCATTATCTTTGCCCTGCCCCCGCTGATCAGACTGACCATTCTTGGCATCCGTCAGGTCCCCGGCGATCTGGTCGAGGCTGCCCGTTCGTTTGGTGCCAGCCCCAAACAGCTTCTGTTTCGTGTTCAGCTTCCGCTGGCCATGCCAACCATCATGGCTGGTGTGAACCAGACGCTGATGCTGGCTCTTTCGATGGTGGTGATTGCTTCCATGATCGCGGTTGGCGGTCTGGGCCAGATGGTTCTGCGTGGCATTGGCCGACTGGACATGGGGCTGGCGACCATTGGCGGCATTGGCATCGTCCTGCTTGCCATCGTCCTTGACCGGATGACCCAGGCACTGGGTCGCGATCAGCGGTCCAAGGGGACGCGCCACTGGTACGAAAGTGGCCCTGCGGCCGTCGTCCGGTCCGTACTTGGCAAAAAGTAACATCCATTCCCGAGATAGCTGATGGAACCATTCCCGGTTCCATCGGTTTGGAGAACAGGGACAGACAAACTGTTCCAGGCTCATAAAACCAGGAGAAGCTCATGACGATCCTCAAGAAACTGACAACTGGCGCTGTGATCGCTGTTACCGGCTCGATGCTGATGACCGGCACGGCCTTTGCCGACCATCACATGCCGGGCAAAGGTGTTGAAGTACAGCCGCTTAAAAGCTCGATCGCCGAAGAAACCTTCCAGACCCTGCTGGTCATGAAGGCACTTGAAGAACTTGGCTACGACGTCAAACCAATCCAGGAAATCGAGTATGCCGCCGGTCACGTTGCAATTGGTAATGGTGACGCGACCTTCCTTGCAGACCACTGGAACCCGCTACATGCCGATTTCTTCACGGCTGCTGGTGGAGATGACAAAATCTATCGCAAAGGTGTGTATTCACCGGGCGCGCTTCAGGGTTACCTGATCGACAAGAAAACGGCTGATGAACACAACATCACCAATGTCAGCCAGCTTGCTGATCCGGAAATTGCCAAACTGTTTGACAATAATGGCGACGGCAAAGCCGACCTTTCGGGTTGCAACCCGGGCTGGGGCTGCGAGGCTGTGATCGAGCATCACCTCGATGCCTATGATCTGCGCGACACCGTCACCCATAATCAGGGTTCCTATTCGGCTATTATCGCCGATACCATCACCCGTTATAAAGCCGGTGAGTCGGTCCTCTATTACACCTGGACCCCGTATTGGGTTTCCGGCGTTCTCGTACCGGGCAAAGACGTAACCTGGTTGCAGGTTCCGTTCTCGTCGCTTCCGGGCGAGCGTAAAGACGCTGATACTTCCCTGCCGGATGGTTCGGACTTCGGCTTCCAAGTAAACAATCAGCAGATCATCGCCAACAAGGCATGGGCAGAAGCCAACCCGGCGGCTGCAAAACTGTTTGAAGTCATGGAAGTTTCCGCAAATGACATCTCGGCCCAGAACCTGCGCATGCGCGATGGTGAAAAATCCGCCGAGGATATCGGCCGTCATGCGGATGCATGGATCAAGGGTCATCGCGAAATCTTCGACAAATGGCTCGAAGAAGCACGTGCTGCTGCCAAGTAATTCCGGCATCCACATCTGACCAGTTTCAGATTGGCAAATACCACACCCCGCAGAAAAAATTCTGCGGGGTGTTTTCGTGCCAGGACCAACCAAAATCTGTCAGGAGATGTCAGGCACCCTTCGATTTACGGTCGCATGAGAAGAACGATCTTGTTAGGCTTTGAGGCTCATTGATTTTTTGAGCAGAACGGGCACCTCACCGCCATGTTTCCAGAACAGTTGAATGTGCCTTTGGGCAAGTGGGTCAATCAGTTCGTTGATTGGCTGGTCATCAATTATGGTGCCGCGTTCGAGGCCTTTGCAGACAGCCTGTTAACTGTTCTCGTCGCACTGGAACAGGTATTGCGCGGTGCGCCCTGGTGGCTGGTGCTGATTGCCATTGCTGCCATCACCTGGCATGCAAGCCGGAACTGGAAGCTTGTCCTTGGCTTGGTGGTTGCAATGTTTGTCATTGGGACACTGGGCCTTTGGGACAAGGCAATGCAAACACTTGCGCTGATGATTGTGGCGACATCCCTTTCGGTCATTATCGGGGTTCCGGTCGGGATTGCCATGGCGATGTCAAATCGTCTGCGCGCGATCATGTTACCGATCCTTGATACCATGCAAACGATGCCAAGTTTTGTGTATCTGATCCCTGCCCTGATGCTGTTTGGACTGGGCAAGGTTCCGGCCATTCTGGCAACCGTTATTTATGCAGCACCACCCGTCATCCGCCTTACCGATCTGGGCATTCGGCTTGTTGACCCGGAAGTTCTTGAAGCATCCCGGTCATTCGGTGCAAGCCGCAAACAGATCCTGTTTGGCGTTCAGCTTCCCCTTGCGCTTCCCAATATCATGGCCGGAATTAACCAGACGACGATGATGTCGATCTCGATGGTTGTAATTGCCTCAATGATTGGTGCACGCGGTCTCGGTGAACAGGTCCTGATGGGCATTCAGCGCCTTGACGTTGGCGCAGGCATGGAAGCCGGTATTGCCATCGTCCTTTTGGCGGTTGTTTTTGACCGGATCGGACAGGCCTATGGCAAGAGATCCCAGCGCACCTCCAGTGCGGAGGATGCGTGATGAGCTACATTGAAATACGCAATATTTTCAAAATTTTCGGACCAAACCCGCAAGCTGCACTTGAACTGGCAAAATCGGGATCAGACAAGGAGGAAATCCTTGCCAAAACCGGACACACAGTTGGTCTGGATGACGTATCCCTGTCAATCGAACAGGGGGAAACCTTTGTCATCATGGGCCTTTCGGGATCGGGAAAATCGACCCTTATCCGGCACCTGAACCGCCTGATTGACCCGACTGCGGGCGAAATTTCCTTTGGCGGAGAAAATATTCTGGCAATGGATATCCCGACCCTGAATGCCTTTCGACGCAAGCGTCTTGGCATGGTATTCCAGCGGTTCGGCCTTCTGCCCCATCGCAACGTGATGGATAATGTGGCTTATGGTCTGGAAATTCAGGGCACAGATCGCAAGACCCGCGAAGACATTGCACGCAAATGGATCGAACGGGTCGGGCTTGCGGGCTACGAAAACAAGTTTCCCGATCAGCTTTCCGGCGGCATGCAGCAACGCGTCGGCCTTGCCCGTGCCCTTGCCACCGACCCGGAAGTTCTTCTGATGGACGAGGCATTTTCGGCCCTTGATCCGCTGATCCGCTCTGACATGCAGGAAGAGTTGATGAAGCTTCAGGCGGAGCTTCACAAAACCATCGTCTTTATCACCCATGATCTCGACGAGGCACTGAGGATCGGGGATCGGATCGCGATCCTCAAGGACGGCAAGCTTGTTCAGGTTGGGCGCCCAGAAGAAATCATCCTGAACCCTGCTGATGACTACGTTCAGGCCTTCACGCGCGATGTAAACCGCGGAAAGGTTCTTCGTGCCAAAAGCATTATGGAACCCACAACCGGCACGATTTCAGGAGATCAGGCGGATACAAGCCAAGTGGTGCGTTCTGATACGGTCCTCGACGATATACTGCCAATGGCACTGGCGAGTGATCAGGCGATCGGGGTTCTGGATCGCAATGACAAGCTGATCGGCACGATCAAAAGACAACAGGTCATCACCGCCCTGTCTCATTCACCGGCCAATTAAGACGATCCGTTAAGCCGTTGCCGATTGGATGACCTGACAACGGCGAAAATAGCGGATGGTTTCACCACCATTGATCTGTGCAGATGACTGGTGTTGCGCGCGGTACATTCCAGATTGCAAGACACCGCTTTGATCGGTAGCGATGATCAGCCAAAGAAAACCATGCACATCAGCGCGAGCGCGATCTGTGGTCGATGGCAGAACATTGCCGTTGGGATGGGAATGGAAACAGCCGACAACAGCCTCATCACGGCCCCGCACGGCGCGATAGGTATCAATCAGGGTCTGGGGATCAATTTCAAAGGTTTTGCGTGGCTCTGTTGCAATATTGCGCGCCGGAACAATACGACGGATATGAGTGGGGCTTTGATTTGATGCGATCAAAAGACCGCAACATTCCTCAGGCCAGCACCGGGCGGCAAGATCGCAGATTTCGTCATGCAGGGCGGACGAAATGAATACAGTTGCGATATCATCAGAGTTTCCCTGATCTTCCATTACTCGCCCTGCCCTGTTTGGCGACCTTCACACCGCTTATTGAGCGTCCGGCTCCAGCAGGATGCGCCCGATTACTTTTTTGTCTGTCAGCGAAACGACAACAAGACGAGCCCCCATTCCATTCGGGTCTTCGATCTGCAAAATCGCCTGCGTGCCCTGCACGCTATAGCCCACCAGCAGCTCACCCGGTTCAATCTTTATCTTAATATCACCAAATGCGGGGATCGACGTCACAGACAGCGTTTGAATGCCTTCTGCTGCATTCTCGCCCGCGATCGGGACGACCGGGGCTGGCATGACATTCGACACGTTTTCATCCTTGGCGTTTTTATCAAGCGACAAGCCATAGGCAACAAGCCCGATGCCGATCACGATCAGCACGCCCATAAACAACACCAAGGCCTTAACTACACGCATCGTCTTTCAACCGCCCAACCTGTTGGAAAATAGTATGATCGGATAATGGACCCAATCACGCAAAACACTTTTCAAGGCCATAGCGACAAGTAAGGATAAATGCAAGGTAACAACATCACTTGCGCACGCCGGTCCTGTTTGGGCACAACAGGTATTTATTGTCGTTTGTCTGTCTGATCCGATTTCTTGCATTTCGTTGCAATCGCGCACAAAACGGCTACAAGCTGCGCTGAAGACGGCTTAACCAGTTTCAAAGCATATCCCCATACAATAACATTCAGACACATGACCGATTGTGATCAGATGCCAGAAGAACTCAGCTATATCGCGACCGCCGATGACGAAGGAGCCCGCCTTGACAAGGTGCTGGCAACCGCATGGCCCGAACAGTCGCGTTCGCGCATCAAGTCATTGATCGAGGACGGCCACCTTAGTCTGAACGGCACTGTCGCACGCAAAATGTCGGCAAAGGTCAAACAGGGTGATGTTTTCAGCCTTGTTATTCCGCCCGCCGAGGCTGCAGAGCCGGTTGCCGAGGATATCAAACTCGACATTCTATATGAGGATGATGACCTTTTGGTGATCAACAAGCCGGCTGGCATGGTTGTACATCCGGCTGCGGGTAATGAAAGCGGAACACTTGTGAACGCGTTGCTGGCCCATTGTGGTGACAGTCTGTCAGGGATTGGGGGCGTGAAGCGGCCGGGTATCGTTCATCGCCTGGACAAGGACACCAGCGGCGCAATGGTCGTTGCCAAAAATGATATGGCCCACAGAGCCCTCTCGACCCTGTTTTCCGAAGACAAGGAGAATATTGATCGAGCATATCTTGCCGTAGTGTGGGGCGTTCCAAAACCACTGGAAGGCGATATAGAAGGCAATATCGGGCGCAGCCCGCGCAACCGTAAGAAGATGGCCGTTCTTAAAAATGCGGGAAAATACGCACTAACTCATTACAAAACCCTCGAGATTCGTGACGACTCGTTAGCATCTCTGGTTGAGTGCCGCCTCGCAACCGGTCGGACGCACCAAATCAGGGTTCATATGACCCATATCGGTCACTCACTTGTTTGTGATCCGGTCTATGGCAGGAATAAAAATTCACAGAAGTGCAACTTCAAGACGCAAGAATTACTGAACGCATTCAACAAACAGGCTCTACACGCCAGAACACTTGGCTTTGCCCACCCCCGTACCGGTAAATATATTTCTACAACCGCCCCCTTGCCAGACGACCTGAAAGACCTCATTGAAAGCCTAAACCTATCCCATGGGGTAGGTTGACCTAACCTTTATGGTCGAAAAGTCATTGACGACATCTAATACCCCCGTATAAGCTTCGGATGGTGCTAGGGGATAACAGCACCATTACGAAGCATAACGGGAGGCTTCAATGAAACAGGGAAATGCTCTTCCAGTAATCTCTCAGGATGGTCTGACAGTATATCTACAGCGTATCCGCCGTTACCCGATGCTTACCCCGGAACAGGAAACGACGTACGCCTGTAATTTCCGTGACAAGGAATGCGACAAGTCGGCGGAAAAACTGATCACCAGCCACCTTCGGCTGGTTGCCAAGATCGCCATGAGCTATCGCGGCTATGGCTTGCCTTTGAATGAACTGATTTCTGAAGGCAATGTCGGCCTGCTTCAATCCGTCAAACGTTTCGACCCTGATAAGGGTTTCCGTCTTGCAACCTACGCCATGTGGTGGATCCGCGCAGCAATTCAGGAATATATCCTTCATTCCTGGTCACTTGTGAAAATGGGCACCACAGCAGCACAGAAGAAGCTGTTCTTTAACCTTCGCAAACTCAAAAGCCAGATGCAGGCCATTGATGAAGGGGATCTGTTGCCTGAACAGGTCGAGCTCATCGCAACCAAGCTGAATGTTTCCGAAGACGACGTGATCATGATGAACCGCCGCCTTGCCGGTCCGGATCATTCGCTTAATGCGCCTGTCCGGATTGACGGTGATGGCGAATGGATGGACTGGATCGAAAGCGAAGATGAAGACCAGGAAACGCTTTTTGGCAAACGCGAAGAATTCCTTCAGCGCATGAATATGCTCAAGAGCGCGATGTCACATCTCAATGACCGCGAACGTGACATCCTGACACAGCGTCGCCTGCTTGAAAGCCCGGTAACGCTGGAAAATCTTAGCGTTGCTTACGGTATTTCACGCGAACGCATCCGGCAAATCGAAGTTCGGGCCTTTGAAAAAGTCCGTAAATCGATCCATAGCGATCTGCCACACTAATCAAATTGCAGGAATAGTCTGCTTATATTTCCCCCCTTGCAACAAACTACGGCGGACATAAAGTCCGCCGTTCTTTTGTTCTGTTCAGGAATTTTTGAGACAGAAAGTAGTGGGATCAGTTGCTGGATCGATCCACTTCCTTAATCAAACTGTCCCCCCATGTCTTGATCAGAGTGCGCTGTTTTTTACGCAGCTCCCCTACCCGACGCTGGGCTGAGAGGTTCAGTACATTCGCAACAATTGGCGGCATTGCCAAATACAGCAGCCAGCCGAGCCCGGCGGCGCCATACATAATTGACAGGGCCAATGGCTGAAAGATTTGCTGGGTTGCACCACCAACGGTTTGGGCAGGGACAAGCCAGAGCTCAAGGATATAGGGTGCAACACCCGAAAAATTCAGACCAAAGACACAGCGTGCCATTGTCCGTCCCGGGCTGCGATCAAAAATGAAAGCAACCATCGATGGCAACAACCCGACAACCAGGGTGATAAAGGTTGGGAGTGCGACGATAAATAACAGCACCGCCGAAGCAACAACCGACAATCCGGAAAATGCGCTGCGCCCCTTTTTAGGGCCTCTACCTCTTGCCATGTCGGCCCCCTAAAAGATATGGATCAGAAACAGCGCTGATACCGTCAGCAACGCAATCATGGTCGAAGCAAAGGCAGCTGCCTGTTGCCCGACTTTTTCGGCGAGCTCCAGACGTGCCGGGCCAGACGATTCGAGATCAAAGACCTCGCTTTCCGCCTCGGAATATTCGGCAACGGCCTCGACAAACTCGGACTGATCCTTGCGGCGCTCCTGCTCGTCATTGATCAGATTGTAAAGCTCAACCAGATTACCGCGCTTTGCCAGTTTCGGGATTTCGGTTTCAACCCGTTCACGGCGCGCCTTGCTATGGAAGACCTTGATGGCCGGTTCCATCAAACGTGCAACCCAGTGCGACAGGTTTTGCAGGTTGTCTGGTCCGTGACGCCACTGAACAATCGCCAGCATGCTGATAATTGCCCGGCTATACTCCACCTCGTCAGACGGGTTTTGCATTGCCATCAACTGGCCTTCAATATCATCTTCAAGGCGCGTTGCGATAAAAGCAGCAATGTGACGATCAACCGGCCAGGTATCCTCGGACGCATTTTCTGCGGCCTTTTCCAAAGCAGGTAGAAGTTGCGAAATCTCGACAACATAATCCTGTTCGATCAACGGGCTCAGACAATGCTGATTGCGTACCAGCGTGTAAAGGCAACGCTCATACCCGTAACCGGCACTTTGTTGCTGAATGTAGTAGCGCAGGTTCTTATAGAGCTGCTGGAGCTTCTGAACTTCCGAGCTATAGCCTTCCTGTCGACCGAACCAGTAGGACGGAATATCGCGAACAATCACATCAGCAAAACGTTGCGGTCCGCGACCATGCTGAACATCATAGGACAGCATGTAGCCGACCCCGTCAATCATGGCCGAAAATCCCTTGAACCGGACCGGCCCTTCATGATCCATGATCAAAATGGCACGTGCGACGAGAACATCCTCGGCAGAACGTTTGTCGGCACCGGCCCATTGCAACTGGCGCATCGCATCGGCCAGTGCCTTTGCACGGTCATTGTCTCCAAGACCACGCCTTAGCCAGATTTCAATTGTACCTTCACGCAATGGTGCCAGCGCACTGACCCAGTTTTTTGCCATGCCTTGTGCAAGGGCACGAACGGTATAGTAATCCCGGCCTGAAAGGTTTTGTGAACGCGCCGCACGCTTTTCGGTATTGGACTGAACCGGCTTGGTACGTCGCCCGTCAAGCCATGCATTAAGCTCGTTGAAGCCCCAACGCTCTTCTGCGTCATCACACAGCAACCCGCGCACCGGCTCAATCAGGATAAGAGGCAACCTTTCCTGAGAGGCAATCGCTTGGAACGATCCCTTTGAAAGCTTGAGATCCATAATTTCCTGATCGCTCAGCTTGCTCAGCGGTCTGTGGCCAATGCCAAGCTCCGCCAGTGTCACACCAAGCGCATAAAGATCATCAGCCGGGGTGCCAGCACCACGCCCGGCAATATCGGCACTCATGCGTGCCGTGGTTTCATATACCAAAGGCTGCGAATAACCTGGTGGAGCCGCACAACAGTCCCCCAAAACAACCTTTTGGCGTAACGGATCACCAAAAAACAGGTTACCCGCCCGGATATTACGATGGGCAAGTCCCTTATCTGCAAATGCCTGCAAGACACCGATGATCGGTTCGACGACAACTGTTGAAATATCGTGTTCGTCAATGATTGGCTTTTTGCCTTCGCCAAGAACAACACGACCACCAGATGGTTTTTCGTAGAACAAAACCATTGTGTTGCGCCCGAACGGCGGCCAGTAGGCGATTTCATGGTCAATCAGATCAATCTGACCTGCCATGTGCATACCGGTCAGAAACTGGATGTGATCATGACGTGTTGGCAAAACCGGATCGGTGACAACCGCAAAGGCACTGCCTTCATCCCGACGCAGGTTATCTGCGGAATAGGCCTTGCAATGTCCCATATCGAATTCAGGCATGCGAAGATCAAGGAATATCCTGAAGTTTCCGATCTCGACACTTTTGCCACCAGTGGAGATCTCCAGAATGTCTTCCGTGACGTCATCCTGATCAGCGGGCGCAGATGTCCCGCCGCCCGGTGCATCCATCACCGGAGCTTGTGAAGTACCGTCCGAAACTTCCTGTTCCTGGTCTTCTGCTTGCTCTGCCATGATCCCGATATTTTCTTTACGAGTTATCATTTATAGGGGCGCGTATATCCTGAATTACGGTCTTCCTGACGCGTCCTTCAGTACGCTACCTTTAAAAGGTTGATAAAACGATACTTCTGATATCGCATAGGGGCAAGTTGTTATGCACCTGCCACGCAAGCCTGTTCACAGCCAAGGCATTCAGACAAAACGAAAAAAGCCACCAGTCGGAACTGGTGGCTTTGCAGTGCAGAGCACAAATTGGCAATCAGGCGCTGAACGGGTCGTGAACCAGAATGGTGTCGTCACGCTCAGGACTGGTTGAAAGCAGCGCAACCGGCGCTTCGATCAGTTCTTCGACCCGGCGCACATATTTGATCGCAGCGGCCGGAAGATCGGCCCAGCTGCGCGCGCCCATGGTCGTTTCAGACCAGCCTTCAATGGTTTCATAAACCGGCTTTGCTTTTGCCTGCAGACGCTGGTTTGCCGGAAGATGATCATAGATCTTGCCATCAATGTCATACCCGGTGCAGATCTTGATTTCATCAAAGCCATCAAGAACGTCAAGCTTGGTCAGTGCAATACCGGTGATACCGTTAACCTTGACCGACTGGCGGACAAGAGCAGCATCGAACCAGCCGCAACGACGCTTGCGACCGGTAACAACACCGAATTCATGACCACGCTCACCAAGGCGGTCGCCATCTGCGTCAAACAGTTCGGACGGGAACGGACCTTCGCCAACGCGGGTGGTATAGGCCTTGGTGATACCAAGAACATAACCGACCCCCGACGGGCCCATGCCAGAACCGGCAGCAGCCTGACCCGATACAGTGTTCGACGAGGTCACGAACGGATACGTGCCGTGGTCGATATCAAGCATCGTGCCCTGCGCCCCTTCGAACAGGATGCGCTTGCCAGCTTCTTTGAACTGGTTCAGAGATTTCCAGACGGTGTCAGAGAACGGCAGGATTTTCGGTGCGATTTCCTTGAGCTGCGCGAGCAGTTCTGCACCATCGACCTCAGGCTGACCAAGACCACGCAGAAGCGCATTATGGTGGGTCAGCAGGTTTTCAACCTTTGCTTCCAGCAGGTCAGCATCAGCAAGATCACCAACACGGATTGCACGACGGCCAACACGGTCTTCATATGCCGGACCGATACCACGGCCGGTGGTGCCGATCTTGTTGTCACCCGATGCAGCAGCTTCACGTGCGCGATCAAGGTTGCCATGCAGCGGCAGGATCAGGCAGGCATTTTCCGCCAGACGCAGGTTGTCCGGGGTAATGTCGACGCCCTGCTCTTTCAGGCGCGCAATTTCCGCAAGCAGTGCCCAGGGATCAACAACAACACCGTTGCCGATTACCGACAGCTTGTTCTGGCGAACAATACCCGACGGCAACAGGCTCAGCTTGTAGGTAACACCGTCGATCACCAAAGTATGACCGGCGTTATGACCACCCTGAAAACGCACAACGACGTCTGCCCGTTCGGACAGCCAGTCGACGATCTTGCCTTTACCTTCGTCCCCCCACTGGGAACCGATCACGGCAACATTGGTCATCGCAAAACTCCTTGCGCGATAAAAATTTCGTTCGATTAGGCGTTGAGCGGCACGACCTGGCCGCCAAGGTAAATAAAGTCACAGCCCATACGGCGCGCTTCGATCCGCGCGGCATCTTCTGTTTTTGCTTCGGCGGCCCCTTCAAGGGCGGCAACGGTGTAATGACCTTCTGCACGCAGCTGACGCGCTTCACGCTGTGGCGTGCCAAGCGGCAGATAAACACGCGACAGCGGTTCTGCATCAGGAAGACCGCGCAGAATACTGTCCATATAAAGCGACATCCCGGTTGCAGCCTCGCCAGATGCGCCGCCCGCGCGATAACGGCCACCGCGACCGATCTCGCCGCGCACATTGCGGGCAAACAGCGTGAAGCTGACACCTGTCTGATATCGGAAACCGGCCATTTCGACGGGATCAATGGTAAGGGCAGCATCAAGGTCAGATGCCAGCACGCGCTCTGCCACATCTATCAGGCGATACAGCTCTTCGGATGCACCCAGTGGCAATTCAAGCTTTTTAAGCTTTGGCAGCGCTGTGATTGCCGGACCGGCTGCTTCGAGCAAGGCGACAAGAACGTCGGTCACCTTGCCATCAAGCGCGCGAAGGGCGGCAACATCCCGGCGCTCAAGTGCTTCGGTCAGGGCTTCGCGATCATCACGCGACACACCGAATGCATCAAACAGACGAACAGGAAGTGTCGGAAGATTAAGATCGACCGAAACATCTGCAAGACCGATGCTTTCAAGCGCTTCAAGTGCAAGAAGAACAATCTCGGTATCTGCAGCCGCACTTGAAACACCAATCAGTTCCGCACCAACCTGGGCGAACTGACGTTCCGGGCGCAGATGAGATCCTTTGATCCGCAAGACATCGCCCGAATAGGACAGACGCAGCGGACGTGGTGCATCGCCAAGACGGGTTGCTGCAATTCGACCGACCTGCGGGGTCATGTCGGAACGCACGCCCATCATGCGGCTAGATTCAGGATCCATAAGACGGAAAGTCTGGGTAGCAAGTTCAGGCGCCGCACCTTCAAGCAGGCTTTCCTCAAACTCGACCAGCGGGGTCTTTACCCGGTCATAGCCTGCATGTGCCAGACTGGCCATCAGCTTTTCGCGGATTTCGGCTTCCCGTGCGGCGGTTCCTGGCAGGACATCCTGCAGGCCGGCGGGCAAAAGTGCTTTCCTGGCGAGTTCGGTCATATTGTGTGCTTTCCCGGACGAGGCGCGCAAATTCAATTAGGCTCGATAACGTCCCGAGTTTTACTCAGGGCTCACTATCCGGTAGCGGTTACTACCGCGTTGTGCCGGACAGAGCAACGGGGAAAACCCCAAAAACGCAAATAATACGTACGAAATATCCGTTAGCCAGCGTTAAATTCGGCTTTTACCACCGAATACGCCCAGTCAAGCCAAGGCAAAAGTGCCTTGATATCACTTGGTTCGACCGTCGCGCCGCCCCAAATTCTCAGTCCAGCCGGCGCGTCGCGATAGCCATTGATATCAAGTGCAACATTTTCCGCTTCAAGAATCTGCGATATCTTTTTGGGCAATGCAGCCTGCTGATCCGCCGAAAGCGAAAGCGCCCAAGGATCGACAATCTTGATGCACATCGACGTGTTCGACGCCGTTGCCGGATCTTCTGCAAGATCAGCGGCCCAGTCACTTGTCGCCAGCCAGGCATCAAGATGCGCACGATTTTCCCGGGTTCGAGCCAAAAGGCCTTCTAGGCCGCCGATGTCTTCGGCCCATTTCAGGGCGTCAATCGCATCTTCAACCACCAGCATCGAGGGTGTATTGATGGTTTCGCCACGGAAAATACCGTCAATCAACTTGCCGCCCTTGGTCATGCGGAAGATTTTGGGCATCGGCCATGCAGGCTCATGACTTTCCAGACGCGCAACCGCACGCGGGCTCAGAATGATCACACCGTGACCGCCCTCGCCGCCCAGCACTTTCTGCCAGCTATAGGTTACAACGTCGAGCTTGTCCCATGGCAGTTCCATCGCAAAGATCGCCGAGGTCGCATCACAGATCGTCAGACCTTTGCGATCATCGGCAATCCAGTCGCCATTGGGCACACGCACGCCTGCCGTCGTACCGTTCCAGGTAAAGACAACGTCACGGTCAAAATCGACAGCACCAAGATCGGGCAACTTGCCGTAATCCGCTTCAAGGGTGCGAACATCTTCGAGTTTCAGCTGCTTGATAACGTCGCTAACCCAGGTCGCACCAAAGCTTTCCCAAGCCAGCATATCAACACCACGCGCACCAAGCATCGACCAAAGCGTCATTTCAACAGCACCGGTATCAGACGCCGGAACCACACCCAAAAGATAATCATCAGGCAAATTCAGGATCGCGCGCGAACGGTCGATAACCTCTTCAAGGCGCTGTTTGCCCAGTTTGGAACGATGGGAACGACCAAGAATTTCCGTTTCGAGTGCAGATGCAGACCAGCCCGGGCGTTTCTTGCACGGACCCGACGAAAAATGCGGGCTTGCTGGACGAAGTGCGGGCTTTGCGAAAGCGGTATTCTCGGCATTCTGGGCCATCGGCATATTCCTGAGCAGCTGGAACAATCCGCGCGGATCATTCCTGATCAAATTAGGGGGCTGATCCTATTGAGACAAAGGCAAAAGTCAAACGCCTTCGACACAAACAAGCCAGCCAATTTTGCATGGCTGGCCCGTGTATGAGGGTCGCTAATGGTTTGGCGCAATGCGGCCCCTAGAACGGGATATCGTAATACCAGGGCGCAAACAGGCTAAAAACAATCCAAAGCACAATGATCAGCGGCGTTCCAGCCTTCAGGAAGTCAACGAACCGATAGTGCCCCGGCCCCATGACAAGCAGGTTGGTCTGGTAGCCAACCGGCGATGCAAACGAACAGTTTGCCGCCATCACCACCGCAATCGCAAAGATATGCGGAGGTACGCCAAGCTGCTGCGCCATTCCGATTCCGATCGGCGTGAACAATACAGCGCAGGCATTGTTTGACAGAACGTTGGTAAAGGCCGCCACGATCAGGAAGAACATCGACAGGATCACAGGTGCTGGCGCCCCGCGCGTCGCAGTCAAAAGCTGATCGGCAACGAATTCCGCACCACCGGTCAGTTGCAGGGCATTACCAAGTGCCAGTGCAGCAGCAACAAGAAGCACAATTTTTCGATCAATTGCACGCGATGCCTGACGCAAGTTAAGCGCACCTGATGCGATCATCAAACCCGCACCGATGAAGCTCGAAACCACAATCGGCACAACACCGGTTGCCGCCAGCGCAATGACGCCAAGGAAAATGGTCGCCGCACGACGGGCATGGAACGGACGGGGCAATGTACGCGTTGACCATTCCAGCAGCACCACATCGCGAATGGTTCGAAGTGCTTCAACATCTTCGGAACGCCCCTGCACCAAAAGCACGTCACCAGCCTCAAGCCGGATTTCGGTCATTTGTGTTCGGATCATGCGCGAACGACGTTGAATGCCCAGAACAAGGCATTTGTACTGATACCGGAAACCGATCTGTTCAAGGTTAAAACCGATCAGACGCGAGCCCGGCGGCAACATAACCTCGGCAAGAAGCTGTGTTGCCTTTTGCGGGGTTTCTTCGCCGTCACTGTTAACCGCCGCAGCATCGGCATGCAAGAGACCGGGGTCTTTTTGAAGTGCCTCGGTCAATGCCTTGCGCGTGGCCGCAACTACCAGAACGTCACCGGCCTGAATTTCCATATCGCTTTCAAACGGCGGTAATTCAGCATGTTCACGACGAACGATCATCTGAATGGTGATGTTTGGAAGATTCTTGAAAAAACCGGCAACAGGACGGGTTCCGATCATCTGTGATGCCGGTCCCACCGTGATCTGGGCGATGAACTGTTTGCCACTGCTATCGGGATTGGTGAGCTTGCTGCGCATGGATGCAAGGGCAGGCAAAAGTCTTGGAGCGACAAACAGGACATAGATAAAGCCGCTGATCGCAAGCACACTGCCAATCGCCGTGAATTCGAAGAACTCAAGCCCCGGCATCCCCAGTTCAATCAGCGAACTCGACACCAGAAGGTTGGTAGAAGAACCAATCAAGGTTGTCATCCCGCCAAGGATCGCCGCATAGGATAGCGGGATCATCAACGCGCTCGGTGAACGCTCAATACGCTCTGCAAGAGCTTGAATAATCGGGATAAAGATAACAACAACCGGGGTATTGTTGAGAAATGCCGACATCAGCATCACAACAAACAGGCCGATGAAAATTGCAACGGACGCGTTTTTCCCGCCATGTTCAGTAATCAGACCGGCGATATAGCTAACACCACCGGTCAGAACCATGCCCTGCCCGACAACAAGTAACGACAGAACAGTCAGCAAAGCCGGATTGGCAAAGCCCGACATGATGGTATCGGCCCCCATCATGTTGTGACCGTCTGCATCCAGAAGCGGGAAGAATTCAAAGAACAGCAACAGGGTTGCAATCAGCGCCATGCTGGTCAGTTCGAGCGAAATGCGCTCAAGCCCATACAGAACCAGCGACCCCGCAACAAGTGCAAGGACCACCCACATCTGCATCGACGTCGCAGAACTGGCGACAACACTTTCGATCACGATAAATCTACCCCTGTAAAACCAGCATCCTTGCGGTTTAAGGCATAGCTTCAACGCCATGTGCCCGGTCCGCATTCATCGTATTTTGCCTTTACTTAGACGAAAGCCCCATAGGCCGGTCAATAAAAAAACGGCATCGGACAGGCGCAATGCGGATTAATCGGTAGAAGCATTTCATTGAAAAACAGCAATTTCAGGGGCCTGTTGCACAAGAAAAAAACGGGCAACGATCAAGCTGCCCGTTTGTCACGATGAAGATAAAAAGTGCCCTGCCCTCAGGCCGGGATGACGATTTCACCCTTGAGATACAGAACCGCTTCGCCCTTAAGATGGACACGATCACCATCAATCTTGCAGACAACCACGCCACCGCGTGCCGATGCCTGATAACCAACCACTTCCGCCTGACCAAGCCTGCCTGCCCAATATGGTGCAACCACACAATGCATATAACCGGTGACCGGATCTTCGTTAATCCCTATCGCCGGAACGAAGAAGCGCGACACCATATCAAGTCCGGTTTTATCCCCGGGTGCTGTGACAATCACACCACGGCCTGTAAGCCTGCCCAACACCGACATGTCGGGTTTCATGCCACGCACAGCTGCGGCATCGTCATATACTGCAACAATATCTGTATCCCTGCTTGCAACCACATATGCCTCGACCGGCTTTACGCCGCCCAGTGCAGTCAGAACCTCGTCCGAAATTGCCTGTGCAGTGATTGGCTGCCTGGGGAAGTTCAGAACAATTGCGTCCCCATCCCGTCCCGCGGTCAAAATACCGCTTTGGCTTTGCAACTTCACCAAATCTCTCTGGAAACCCAGATGATTGAAGATGACAAATGCACTGGCAAGGGTCGCATGCCCACATAGCGGCACTTCCACGGTTGGCGTGAACCAGCGAATGTGAAAATCGGCTTCTTCCGAATTGTCGCATGGAACAAAGAACGCCGTTTCAGACAAATTGTTTTCCATGGCAATTTTTTGCAGCACGTCATCAGGCAACCATTGAGTCAATGGCACAACTGCTGCCGGATTTCCTGCAAACAAAAGATCAGTAAAGGCATCAATCTGATATATCGGCAAAGTCTGGGTCGTCATATCGGTATCCTGAATAGGAATTCTTTGATTCTTGAAGGCTGGATCGCACCCTGTTGAAAATCGTTTTACAGAGCCATCTCAATCGCGTCCTTGATAATCACCAGATCATGGTCCTGCGTACGCCAGTTGGAAAATGCCGCGCGGAATCCAAAATGCCCGCCATACACCGTTGGCGTGAGGAACACCTTCCCCGTCGCGTTAATGCGATCCAGCAAGGCACGATTATCGTCGTCAGTACCAAGGGCTCTGAACATCGTAACGTTAAGCTTTGGCTCGCGCAGCAGTTCCAGCTTTTCGTGGGTGCGCACCCACGCAGCCAGGTCTGCTGCCTGATCACAGTTGGCACGTACAATGCCCGCCATGCCATCGCGACCATAGGCTTTGATCGCCATCCACAGCGGCAAGGCCCGAAAACGACGTGAATTTTCCACCCCGCGATTGATATAGCTATTGCCATCCGCCTTGGTGTCAAGATATGGCGCGAACGCCCGACAACACGTTTCCAGAACAGAGACATGCCGGGTCAGGAAAATCCCGCAATCGTATGGCACATTTAACCATTTGTGACCGTCCGAGGTGACTGAGTCCGCCCGTTCAATCCCGGCCAGAAAATGCGCCCTGCGATCATCAAGGGCAGCAAAAAGGCCAAATGCTGCATCAACATGCAACCAGGCGCCATAAGCGGCACACAAATCAGCAATGGCGTTGAGATTATCGAAATCGGTCGCATTCACCGTCCCTGACGATGCAATCACAATCTTGCCACGCGCATCGCTGGCATCAAGCTTTGCCTTCAGATCGACGATATCAGTTTCTTCCGAGCCCGGAAGTGTAGCGACCTTGACAAAGCTGTTGCGACCAATCCCCGTGATCGACAGATCCTTGATCATGCTGGCATGGGGACTTGCGGCAAAGATCTCCAGGTCAGGCAAGACAGATGCGCCATCAGCATCAATATTGACGCCAATCCGTTCGCCACACCATTGACGTGCAGCAACCAGCCCAAGCAGATTTGAAACAGTTGCGCCGGTCGTCAAAACACCATCAAAGCGGTCATGCGGCAATCCGCCCATGTCGCAAAGCCAGTTAATGACTTGCTCTTCGACAGCAGCATTGACCGATCCTTCGGGACCGGTTGCATTCTGATCAATCGCCGAAGCCAGCCAGTCACCGGCAAGGGCAGCCGGCGTCGTGCCCCCCGTCACAAAGCCAAGATACCGGGGTCCGATTGATGCGGCGAGCAGCGGCAGAATTTCTTCCTTGGCTGCCCGCAACGCATCAAGCGTGCCGCTTCCCTGCCCTGATAAGGGGCGCGAGGGGTCAAAAGCAGAGAAATCGCGGCAGGTTACATCCATGTCATCCGCCCCCTGAATGAAGCCATGGGCGACATCGCCTGTTTCCACAAGGATGCGGCCAAGCTTTTCAAGGTCATCAAACATGAGATGACGTGCATCCGCAGTGGGGCTGACAGCTGCACGATTTGAAATGCGGTTCATCTTTTCTCTCCTGAAAGGATGCGGGCGAAATCAGCCCGATCGATATTTGCCCCGGTCAATATAAGGGCAACCTTCTTGCCGATATTGCGGTCGCGGTCTGCAATTGCAGCAGCAAGCGGTAGCGCACCGGCACCTTCGGCAAGGGTATGGCAACAACTGAAATAGAGCCGCATGGCATCAGCGATCTGATCGTCATCGACTGCGACAATGTCAGAAGCCCCATTTTTAATAATTTCGATCACTTTAGGATCCGGACTGCGACAGGCAACACCATCGGCAAAGGTTTTTGCTTCTGACGTCTGAATAACCTTCCCGGCCATAAAGGACTGGCGCACTGCATCCGCGCCGGTCGCGACCACACCGACAATCTCGGTATCAATCCCAAGCGCATCGCGCGCGGCAATCAATGAACAGATGCCCGACCCCATACCGACCGGCACATAAACCCGATCAATGCCCTTTACATCTTCAAACAACTCAAGACCGTAGGATGCAACACCACGCACAAGTTCGGCATGGAATGGCGGCACCATCACGACGCCTTCTCGGGTGGCATAGGACTGCGCATATTCAGCCGCGGCCTGAAAATCATCTCCATGTTCTATGACTTCCGCACCCCATGCCCGCATGGCAGCATTCTTCTCAACCGAGTTTCCGTGCGGGACGACAATCGTTGCTGCCATACCAAACCGGCTGGCGGCATGGGCAAGACTTTGTCCGTGATTACCCCGGGTTGCCGACACGATACCGCGATTGCTATGGGCCTGACTGCCGAGATAACGGCAAAAGGTCAGACCACCCCGAATCTTGAATGCCCCAAGTCGGGTATGGTTTTCATGTTTGACATACAGGGACAATCCCGTACCACGATCCAGCAACGGCCAGTGAATTGTAGGTGTCGGTGCCACATATTGATGCACGAAATCGGCAGCCGCACGCAATTCGGTCAAGGAGAACATTCTGATTGTATCCCTGAAATTAACAAATCAAGACAATTAATCAAAACCGGTACAATGTACCGGACGGAGGCACGATGGGAGCACGCACCTCCGTCACACGCAGCAGTGGCTAACTGCGTGGTGGTAACCTGGTCCAGAACGGTTTTGACAGTTCTTCATCTATGTCGGCACGCGAAAGCCCGACATCCTTTAACATATGATCATCAAGCAACTGGATTGCTTGACGGTCGCGGGACCGGGCCTGCAGACGTGCAAGATATTCCACCGCAGAGATGACAACATCCATCATCGCGGCGCGCCAGGTCGCAGGCTTTTCACCCTGCTTGCCGTTCATCAATGCGCGATCACTGACATGAATGTCGGGAAGCTGGATTGTATCGTTACAATTTACCATTTCCATCTCCTATCGGTTAATTGTCTCGATATTGTTTTGTCATTGACATTGTCATTGTGTCAATTTAAACATTGTCACCATGACAATATGGCTTCCAAACCTTTCTGACGCCGGCGGTCCTGTTTATCGACAGATCGCGCAGGCCATTCGCGCAGCGGTTAAGGACGGCTCTTTGAAGCCCGGTGACCGACTGCCAACCCATCGTGACCTCGCCTATCATCTGGGCGTGACAGTCGGTACGATTACGCGATCGTATCGCGAAGCAGAACGATTGGGACTTGTCGCAGGTGAAGTCGGACGGGGGACCTATGTTCTTGATAACATCCAGTCCGAACTGGATATGGCTGCAACCGCGCCGATCCCGCTTGCCTTTACCAACAATCTGGCCCAGTTGGGTCGCAAGCCGCCTTTTGCGCATGGCGCTGAAGACGACAACGAAGATACCGGCCCGATCAATTTCCGCATGAATTGCCCCCTTCCCCCGCAGGAAGGCCATATTCGCCAGACATTGCTTGAAATTGCGGGGTCAATGCCGATTGACGACATGGTGTCATATAAATCCGAATATGGCGTCCCCCATCAACGCCAAGCTCTGGCACATGCTGCCGGTCTTGTCGGACTGGATGACAATCCGGAGCGCGTCCTTCCAACGGCCGGTGTTCAGCACGGGATGACTGTATCCCTTCTTGCAACAGTACGACCGGGTGATCTGGTCCTGTGTGAAGAACTGACCTATCCCAATTTGCGAAGCCTTGCCAACTTGCTGCAATTCCGCCTGCGCGGCGTTGCCATGGATGATCAGGGCATCATCCCCGAGGCATTGGAGAATGCCTGCCGCACCCAAAGCCCGCGCGCGATCTATCTGATGCCGACGCTGCACAATCCGCTATGCAGCACCATGGATCAGCAACGCCGCATCGAGATTGCCGAAATCCTGCGCAAATATGACCTGACACTGATTGAAGATGGCATCTATCACTTCCTTGATCCCGATGCCCCACCGCCACTTTCCTGCTTCGCCCCGGAACGCAGCATCTATCTTGATGGCGTTTCCAAAAGCATCGGCGGCGGTTTGCGTGTCGGCTATATCCATGCCCCTGGCGAAATGATCGGCAAACTTGCCAGTGCGATCCGGTCGACCTGCTGGATGGTATCGACCATCAATCTGGAACTGGTCACACGGATGATCATGGATGGCAGCCTTGGCCAGTACGAAGCATGGCACCGTGATGAAGCTGCACAACGCCTTGCTGTCATTTTGGGAACGCTCAAGGGATATGACGTCCGCTTCCATCCGACCAACTACCATATCTGGCTTGAACTGCCCGACCATATCGATCCGGGCGAGCTTGTTATGAATGCGGCAAATAGCGGCGTTCTTTTGACAGCAGCTCAACAGTTTTCTGTCGGTCACGTCCCGCGCGGATTGCGACTCTGTTTTGGCGCAGAACGTTCCACCGAACGTCTGCGGCGCGGGGTCCAGATCGTTGATCGATTGCTAAAAAGCAGTGATTTCGGCAATGCCGTTGTCATGTAAGGACTGCTGATTGGTCAGGGATCGCGGCGCAACACGCGCCAACATCCCTGCCAAACATTCTGGCCCAAAGCACCCCCGCCCTGATTTCCTGTCGGCATTTCAATTATTTCCGCAAGCAACGCTTGACCACGTGATTGCCTTGCTTCCAAGATATGTTGCGGGGCGCAAAAGCCCCCGATGATTTGTTATCTTGGGCAGCAGAAAGTCAGCAGATGCCAGTTTCCCGCCTTGACGCAGAAGATTGCGGTTTCCCGCATTTCCGTATTCGCAGCCCTCATAAAGACCAACAGCCGAAAATCTTTGATTTCTCATCGCATTATCGTGCCGCAGAAGCCCTTAAATTCGGCTTATCCATGTCCGAACCGGGCTTTAACATCTTTGTTCTGGGTCTGGATCGTGCCGGTCGCATGACCGCGACCCTTGATTATCTGAACAAGGCAATGGAAGAACGTTCAACCCCGGATGACTGGGTCTATCTGAACAATTTTTCGCGCACCAACCGTCCGCGCCCCTATGCCCTTCCCGCAGGCGAAGGCCGCAAGCTTCTATCGGCGATGGAAACCCTGATTTCCCATTTACGCGAAGCGTTCGTTTCGGCCTTTAACGCACCGGCCCATCTGACCGAAACCCAGACACAGACCGAAGAAGCCCGCACGCAGTTGCGCGAAAAGTTCGACGCCCTTCGCGAATATGCCCGCGAACGCGGTCTGGATGTTCAGGAAAACGAAAAAGGCGTGATGATTGTCGCGCTGAACGAAGAAGGCGAGCCGGTTTCACTTGACGAAATCCCCAAGGAACGTCGCAACGAGGCCGAAGATGCCTTTGAAGAAGTCGCCGAAGAAGCCCGCAAAACCCTGCTTTCGACCCGTGACCTTGAAGAACAGATTGCAGATACACTCGACAGTTTGCGCCGGGGTGCGGCAAAGGTCGTTCTGAAGCCGCGCATCAAGAAACTGCGCGACAAATTTACAAGCCCCGGCCTGAAGGCATGGTTCGAAGCACTTGAAAAGGACATCCTTGATAATATCGATGCGTTCGAAGAAGCCAGTGACCAGCCCGCCATCGAAAGCGGTGATGGCAAGATTCCGGAAACCGTCGATGATCGTTATGCGGTCAATCTTCTGATCGACCATTCCCGTGACAAATGTCCTGATGTTGTTCTTGAACCAAGTCCGAGTTACGACAATCTTTTTGGGCAAATTCAGTACCGCCCGATGGGCGGCGGGATGCATCCGCATTTCAGCCTGATCAAGCCGGGCGCATTGCACCGTGCCAATGGCGGGGTTCTGGTTCTGCGTGCTGAATCACTGCTTGAACATGAAGAATGCTGGGGTTTCCTCAAAGCTGCCCTGCGCGACCGGGAAATCCGCATCGAAGAAACGCACAAGGGCGGTCCACCCACCGCTGGCGCCCCTGAACCGCGCCCGATTCCGCTTGATCTCAAGGTCGTAATCGTTGGTGCACCGAAATTCTACTATACCTTCTTTTCGCTTGATGTGGATTTCCGCAACCATTTCCGCGTGAAAGCCGACATTGATGCCGACATGCCCGCAGCCGGGCGCAATATTTCAATCTATACCGGGCTTCTGCGGGAGTCCGCACTCGCTCGATCGGGTATTCCGGTCGACAACGGTGCCATCCGCCAGCTTTTGGGACAGGCCGCTCGTTGGGCCGGTGAACGCGACAAACTGACCGCCCAGATAGAGCGGGTTGAAGATGTCGGGATTGAGGCCGGTGCCCTTGCCAAATCCGATGGCCGTGAAAGCATCCGGGCTGCCGATGTCAGACGTGCCATCGAAGAACGACGTCACCGCAATTCCCGCCTGGAAGACAGATCACACGAACGCGTTCAACGCCGTGAAATCCTGATCGACAGCTATGGCGCTGTTGTTGGTCAGGTCAACGCCCTGACCGTGCTTGACTACGGCGACCATGCCTTTGGCCTTCCGGCCCGTGTTTCGGCGCGGTCATATGTCGGGAGTCTGGGTGTTTTGAATATCGAACGCATGGTCGATATGTCCGGCCCGCTGCAACAAAAATCTGTCATGACGATTGAAGGTTTCCTGAAATCGCGCTTTGCTCAGGAATTCCCGCTATCGTTTGCCTGTAACGTCACCTTCGAACAGAACTATGGCGGGATCGAAGGGGATTCTGCTTCGATGGCAGAGCTTTGTGCGATCATATCGGCAATCTCAAACGTTCCAATGCGCCAGAATATCGGCATCACCGGTTCGATGAACCAGTTTGGCGAAGCGCAACCGGTTGGCGGAATTTCGCACAAGATCGAAGGTTTCTATCGTATCTGCGCCGATCAGGGTTTCACCGGTGATCAGGGCGTGATCATTCCACAAGCCAATGCCGAAAACGTCGTCCTGCGTGAAGAAGTCGTTCAGGCGATCCGTCAGGGCAAGTTCAACATCTGGACCATTGAACATATCAATGACGCAATTGAACTTTTGGCAGGCATGCCGTCGGGTGACCGCACAGACGGCCAATATCCGACGGACAGTGTCTATGGCAAGGCCATGGAACGGCTGCGCAAGAATGATCTCATATTGCGCGACCGCTATGCCTATCCACCGCGCGCGGAGATGTAACAATGGCAAGACCACCCTGTGATCGCAATCAACATGCAGCACCTGCGTTGCATGGAGTTTGTGCATCCTGGAACCGGGGTGGTCTTTTGCTTTTGGTCGGCTTTCTGGCTTTCGGGGCAATTTCTACTGCGTCAACGCCTTTGGCAATCGCACAGACACCGGAAAACCCGACCATGCCGACCGGTGTCGACATGATCCCGACTGATTTGCCCGCACATGCTTCTGAACCGGTGAACCGAAACCGGCCCTTAAGTTTGCTGCCCGGCACCATTCCCGTTGATAACAGTATTGAAGACGACGCAGAAATACCGTCATTGGCAAACCAGTACTACCAGACCCTGACCGGAACCGCATCGGCGCGTCAAAATCGTACAGCACCAGATGCAACCGTCACCAGGACCAAGGTGATTTCGACCAAAACAACCGAAACCGGCACATCCGCACCGGCCCCGACTGGCGCAACGGAAAAGCAAACCCCGATGGTTGCAATCAGGACCGAAACGGCGTCCCGTTCACCAAATATTGTTGGGAACGACACAAGCGGGATTTACCTGATCCAGCTTGGTGCATTTCGCGATACCATTTCAGCCGAAAGCTATTGGGCGAGCTTCCTCGTAAGGTATCCCGACCTTTCCAGAGCACATACCAAACAGATTGTGACGGCCGATCTTGGCACCAAGGGCATTTATCATCGCCTTCAACTTACCGGCTTTGCCAGTTATGAAGGTGCAAAACAACAATGCCGCCAGCTTAAATCTGACGGCACTGATTGTTTTGCTACACATCGCTAGGACGCGGTCGCGTGATCAGTTTCCCGGCGACAGCAACACGATCTTTTCGACGATCAGAGTCGTTGCTTCGGTACAGGTCGTCATAAGGGCATTATGCCCGGTCACACGAACCTTATCCCCCGGACGGAATCGGCTTGCCTTGTTGGCCAGCGCATAAAGCGTTCCATCTTCGGCACGGAAGGTTACACATTCCCTGCCCTGATCGGTAATTTCACCAGCAACGGTGAAGTTTTCTTTCTCCAGAACGGAACAGGCAGACAGCGCAACAGCAACGCCAAACACTGCGACTTTCCTTGCAAACCCAACCATCAACCGGTTTTTCATCGGTCGTTCTCCTGTGCGTGAACGATTCTCTTTGAACACAAACTCTTTCGTGTCGCGTTAAGGTTCTTGTAACGCCATCAACGATACAACGATAGCTACCTTTTAAGGGTTCCACCTTTCATTGTCATTGATTACAAGACAGCCCATGGAAAAGTCGCAGATAGAATTGCTCATGGAACTTGCCGCTGATTTTCAGCAGCAAACGGCAATCAATAATCGCGCCTCGGAACAAACCGAGCAGAGCAACGCCCTGTCGACACTGGTCGATCTTGCCCGTGACATGCAAAACCGCCTTGATCAGCAACAAAATCGCATTCGTCAGCTAGAACTGATGGTCGAGAGTGACGAGCTTACAGGCCTTTATAACCGTCGCGGTTTCATGCGGCGCACGCGCGAGGCACTGGCACGCGCGGCACGCACAGGCGAACGCGGCCTGATGGTTATTGCCGATCTGGACGGTTTCAAGGAAATCAACGACGAACACGGTCATGCTGCGGGTGATGCGGTGCTGCGGCATTTCGGTCAGAACCTGCGCACCCACACCAGATCTGATGACTATGTTGCACGCTTTGGTGGTGACGAATTTGCCATTCTGATGACTGGTAGCAGCCCGGATGCCGCACAAAAACGCATCACCCAGCTTCAACAGGCAACCGCACGTTTTCCGCTGATATGGCAGGGCAAAGCATTACCGATCAAGGCAAGTTTTGGCCATACGGTCTATGACGCAAAAAGCGATATCTCGGAACTGATCCGCATTGCAGATGATGCAATGTATGAACAGAAACACGCTTCGCGCAAAAGCCACAACATCCGCAAAAAAGACACCGACGCGGCATAATCGATTGGATGTTTTTGCCCGCATCACGACAACCCAGCGGACAGACACATTGCCAGAAAGGTCGATTTATCAGGAATTTCTGAATTTGCGCAGAAACAGCTACGTTTTTTGGCTTATCAAGTGCAAATCATTCATATCCTTTGTAAGATCGTCATCTAACAACCGTAGTGAACACTACGATATATAAAGATCAGGCGGCTTTGGATGACGGTTCTCAAATGACAGAAAGCACTGGCTACTCTGCGGAAACAAATGACCAAGACCTTTTGGCCGCCATGGCATTCTGCTGGGCAGACATGTTGCTGGAGGTCGATGAAAACGGCTATATCCTGTTTGTGGCCGGTGCAACCGAGAGCCTTTTGGGCTGCACGCCAGATCGCTTGATCGGCGAAGCTCTTGAAAAGATTGTCGTTAAATCGGAACGCCCGTTGCTAAGGGCCTATCTGCATACCAGTAATGGTTTGAAACGGCTTGAAGAACTCGATCTCGATTTTCAGCTTTGCGAGTCAGATGACCAGCCTGTCAAGGAAGCGGTCCCCTTGTCGCTTAGCGGCTATGTGATTGCCGATCCATCACTGCGTTATTACATCGCCGCACGTCACCGGGCCATTCGCCCGCGCGCGCGATCCGGCATTGACAGGATCATCTTGCAAAACGCGGTCATTCGCCAGAACCAGAATGCCGAAACACGCCAAACCCAGTTGCTCAACACCAAGGAAGCTACCTGCTACCATAGCGAAGCACTGGTTGTACTTGAGAACCTTGCGGCATCCCGTTCGCAGGCAGAAACAGCTGCAACCAGCGAACTGGCGCGCCTGATCGGCATCGGCGCAAAGCGACTCTCGTCGTTAAGCGCGGCAGAGATCATGTCATCGGGACGATCAGCACAGATTCATCCGGTCGATGAACCAATGATCGAGCTCGAACGCCGCATCGTTGCCTATGCCAGCGCACTGCGCGCCGATCTCGAAACACCGATAGCAGATGAAATTCGATCCGAGTCCTTGTCCCCCGGCAATGACGGCCTCGCATCACTGACCAACAGTTCCGGAACGATTGACAAGAAATCAGCGCAAACGGATATCCGCGATCCATTTGGTCGTGATTATGACAGTGCCCGTAACATCCATCATTTTGATATCAACAAAGATAAAAATGACCGCGACACCAACCTGACGCGTGCCGTCGCCTATGCTCTGAACAGGATGCAGCGCAAAGCCCAGAATGAGGTTACAGCAGCACGCCTGTCGGCAAGCCTGCCACATCTGATCAACGAGACTCTGAAATCAGTCCGTGCATTCCGCGAAATTGTCGAAAATGGTTCCTTTGCCGTTGCCTTGCAGCCGATTGTCCATTTGCGCAGCCAGGAAATGCACCATTTCGAGGCGCTGGCGCGCTTTACAATTGGCAACAGCCCGCTTGCTGTGGATCAAATCATCCATTTTGCCGAAGGTACAGGCCTTATCACCGAGTTTGATCTGGCAATGTGCGGCAAGGTTCTTGATCACCTGCGCGACAATGCAAACAAGATTCCCCACCCGGTCGCCGTCAACCTTTCCGGACACTCTCTTGAACAGGCAGGTTTTCTTCCTGCAATTGCAGATTTGCTTGATCAGTATGACATTGCGCCGGATCGCATTTTGTTTGAAATCACCGAAACATCACGTATTCGCGCCTTGGCAGAAGTCAATAACGGATTGCAGGTTCTGCGCGAACGTGGTCATGAGATTTGCCTCGATGATTTCGGGGCCGGTGCTGCGAACTTCGAATATCTGAGCGCGCTTGATGTCGACATCATCAAGTTTGACGGCGGTGCGATGCGTACCGCCCTTGCCAATCCCAAAGGCCGAGCATTCCTCAAGGCGACAGCCCTTCTTTGCAATGATCTGGGTATTCATACCATTGCAGAAATGATCCACGATCAGGCCAGCTATGAAATGGTGCGCGATCTCGGAATTGATTACGGGCAAGGATATCATCTCGGCCCGCCTGTTACCCTTGGCAGTGATGATTCCTTCGAGAAATTGACCAATGATATTGTACATGTTGACGCGACAGAGGACAGCTTAACGGCCTCAAGCGCAACAGGAGGAAACCTATGACGCCCCACCATCCTGTTGGTTCCAGGGAAGATGATCTGGGTACGCCAGACGACCTGACCAGCTATGATGCAGACGTTTTCACTCTTGACCCCAAAGTCATGGCGCAGGCCGAAGCACCGGTCATCGTGATGGATTCCCATGGCGTGCCCCTGTTCGCCAACAAGAATGCTGTTGGCTTTGCCAAGGGTATTCGCGATGGCCTTTTCCCCGAGATTTATCAGCTGATCCGACGCACCCTGACCACACCGGGCGGGGTTGTCGAAATGATGACTTTCGAAGTCCAGCGCGGCACGGCCACGCTTGAGCTCACGGCCCTTCCGACCACCAACAATCAGGTCATGATCCTGCCGCGCGATGTCAGTATGGATCGCAACCTGCGTGAAGCGCTGATTGATTCCCGTCAGCGTTACCGCGACATCGTCGAGGTTTCTTCTGCTTTTGCCTGGGAAACCGATGAAAGCGGCAAGTTCATCTTTGTTTCGCCACGTGGTGCGCTTGGCTACCGGGCAGATGACATTGTCGGGCGGTTCCCGAAGAACTTCCTGCTCGATACCGACGATCAGGATAGCGAACATGTGTTTCGCAGTCAGAAAGCCGTTCGTGATGTTCCGGTCTGGTTCCGGCGATCAAATGGCAAGGATGCCTGTCTTTCTGTCTCATCAACACCGGTATATTCCCGCGATGGGCGATGGACCGGCACACGTGGCCTTGCCCATGACATTACCGAACAAAGACGCCGCGAAAGTGAAGTTGCTACTGCGCGAAATCGTGACCGTCTGATGACCTATATTGTGCGAACAATGCGAGACGAGATTGATCCGCTTCTTGTTCTCAAAGGCGCATCCGAGGCAAGTACACGTGCGCTTGCCTGCTCAAACTGCATCATCTTCAAGCGCAACGACGAAACCGATGAACTGGAAGTTGCGGCAGGCGGCGATAGCAAGGACGTCAATGATATCGCCCAGCAGGCTCTGAACCAGTTGCTGGGTGCTGGCGAAACCTTTGATGCCCATGTTGGTGATTTTCGTATCTATGCGTTGCGCTGTCATTACCATCAGCGCAACAATGGTGCCGTCATCTTCATGTTCTCGGCCGATCATCACGAACCGACAGATGGTGAACGGGCCATCATGACCGAGGTTTCAGATCAGGTCGGCATTGCCATCGAACAGGCAATCCAGCATGAACGTATTCTGACCCTGTCACGAACCGATGGCATGACCGGACTGCTTAACCGCCGCGCCTTCTTTGAAGAACTCAAACGCCGTCACAGTCGTCTACAGCGTGAAAGTGCCCCGGCGGCCCTGATGTATGTCGATATGGACAACTTCAAACTGGTCAATGATATTCACGGCCATCAGGCCGGGGACGAAGCTATTCTTGCCCTTACCCGTGTTCTTCAGGAAAATGTCCGACCAGCTGACTTGATTGCCAGACTGGGCGGTGACGAGTTCGTTTTGTGGCTTGAAGGCGCAGATATTGCCGCCGCATCCGGACGTGCACGGCTTCTGATGAACGAAAGTGCGGTCTTGCGCCAGTATTCCGGTGACAAGGAACATCCGCTGGGCATATCAGTTGGCATCGCTGTCCATGAACCCGATTCAAAAGAAAGTCTTCAACAACTTGTGCAACGTGCAGATCAAACCATGTATCAGGTCAAGAAACGTGGAAAAGGTCGTTTTGGCATCGCTGCCGCACCCGGATCAGATGACCCGGCAAAGATCGAAGATTAGGAGGAATGCCCGATGAAGGGATTTTTGCAGCGGGTATTCACCAAACGCCGGGAAACCCCGATCACATATGACGAAGCCAAGGAAATGGCAGCAAGCCCGGACGCAAATATCCGTGGCAAACTGGCACAGCGTCATGATACCCGACCGGAAATCCTTTATTTCCTGGCGACCGATAATGATTCATCGGTTCGTCGTCATATTGCAGCCAACGAAGCCACACCTGTCCAGGCCGACGTTCTTCTGACCGATGACGTTGATGACGGTGTGCGCGGAAGCCTTGCCGAAAAGATCGCGCATCTGTCTGCCGGACTGACGCCGAACGAGACCGATAAACTGCGCCGGATGACATATGAGGCGCTCGACAAGCTGGCGCGCGATCAGGCGGTTCACGTCCGTCAGGTGATTTCGGAAACGCTTAAGGACATCGCCGAGGCCCCCCAACCGATTATTCAGCAACTGGCACGCGACACCGAAAGTGTCGTTTGTGGACCGGTTCTGCAATATTCGCCTGTCCTTACCGAAGAAGACCTTCTTGAAATCATCCAAGGAAGTTCAGGCCGTGGCGCGCTGAGCTTTGTGTCGCGTCGTCGGAATGTTGGCGAAAAGCTTGCCGATGCCATTGCCGCAAGCAGCGACAAGGATGCAATTTCCCATCTTCTTGGCAACAAGTCGGCGCAAATTCGCGAAGAAACTCTTGACCAGCTTATTGACCGGGCGCCGGATTATCCGGAATGGCACCAGCCACTGGTTGATCGTCCGAAATTGCCACCGACAGCCGCTGGAAAACTTGCGCGCTTTGTTGCCGAGAACCTGATCAGTGTTCTTGAACGTCGCAGGGATCTGAAAAAGGACCAGCTCGACGCGGTCCGTGAAGTTGTTCAGCGTCGTATTGCATCTGGAGAATTTGAAAAGCGGGACGAAGCTGCGGAAAACGCCCCTCAGGTCAAAAAGCAAAAAGCGGACAAGGCAACACCTGCTCAACCAAAGGCCGGCGCGGCAGAAGTCGGAAAGCAGGAAGAAGAGGAAGGTGAATCTGCCTTTGAGACCGCCCTTGCCCTGCATGCCAAGAAAAAGCTGACCGACAAGGAAGTGGCCAAGGCACTGGCGTCAAATGATGTGAAATTTGCCCGTGCGGCCCTTGCTGTTCTTGCCGGTATTCCCCCGGAGGCTGTCACCAAGGTTCTGAATACCCATTCGGCAAAGGGTGTTGTGTCACTTGCCTGGAAAGCAGGACTTCCAGCTGATCTGGCGGTGAAAATTCAGGTCAAACTTGGCCACGTCCCGCCCAGCCAGACCCTTAATCCGCGCGCAGGCAACCAGTACCCGCTTGGCGAGGATGATATGAACTGGCAGCTGGAATTCTTTACCGGGATGGCGACCACAGGCCTGCGTTAAACATACCGGTTTCACGTTTCTCATAATTGATCATGCAGTGACGCCCGGTTTTATGCCGGGCGTTCCATGCAGATATGAGGAATGCCATCTTCAATGTATTCATCACCAAACTGAATAAAACCAAGGCTTTGGTAAAACTCCCTGAGGTAAAGCTGCGCATTAAGATAGATCGGCTTTGACACAAATTGCTGGTCGCAAAGCGCAATGGCACGTTCCATCAATTCACGACCGACACCTTGCCCGCGCAAACGTTCACTGGTGACCACGCGTCCGATTGCAGGACGGTCTCCCTGCTCTGTGTGATCCGGGTCGATGCCCGGCGCGACAATCCGGGCCGCAGCCAGAACATCCTTGCCGTTGCTCTTGGCGTCCAAGGCCAAAAGATGGGTGCAAACCGGGTCAAGCCCGTCAATTTCAGGGAAGATACATTCCTGTTCGATGATGAATATTTGTTGGCGCAGCCGCAGAAGACTGTGGACCTGATGAGCCGTCATGGCGTCGAACTGGCAGACGACCCACGCCAGATCACTAGATGTATCAGACATTGAGATGCACTTTCCGAACAAATCCGTTGATCGCGCCAATAGTTGCGATCAGGAGGCGATCTTTTCTATGAAATAAATAAAGACGTCATCTTCCTGGTGCGAGGCAATCAGGCGGTTTCCGGTCATTTCACAAAATGACTTCATATCGGCGACCGATCCTGGATCCGTCGCCAGAACTTTCAGAATGCCGCCGTTCTGAACATCACGCAGGGATTTCTTCGCACGCAAGACCGGCATGGGACAGATCAACCCTCTGGCATCGAGGACGATATCAAATTTATCACTTGAAGATGACGTCATGAAAGACCTTATAAAAAAATCGGAATTCGGCCTGATATAGCGGTAATTGGCGATTGTTGCATTTACACAATATGTTAGACTGAATAATAACAATCAATCAAACGCTGTTAGCCTGCCCACGATGCAAATCTATCTCCCTATTGCCGAAATATCGGTAAATATTTTTCTGATTTTGGGACTGGGCGGCGGTGTAGGCTTTTTGTCTGGCCTGTTTGGTGTTGGCGGCGGCTTTCTGATTACGCCGCTTTTGATTTTTTATGGCATCCCCCCGGCAGTATCCGTAGCAACCGCTGCAAACCAGATTGTCGCATCATCGGTTTCCGGTGTGTTTGCGCACTGGCGTCGCGGCAATGTCGATCTGAAAATGGGGCTGGTCCTGCTGGCCGGGGGTATTGTCGGCTCGACTGTAGGCGTTTGGGTATTTGCCTGGTTGCGGTCCCTGGGGCAAATTGATCTCGTCATTTCACTTTGCTATGTCATTTTCCTTGGCATCATTGGCGGGATGATGTTGCTTGAAGCAACACGTGCCATCTTCCGAACCCGTCGCAAAGGTGCGATCCGCCGGTCAAAAAAGCATCAGCACAGTTTTATCCATGGTCTGCCGCTTAAAATGCGGTTCTACCGCTCTGGTCTTTATATCAGCGCCTTGTTGCCGCTGGCTGTCGGCTTTTTTGTTGGCATGCTGACCGCCCTGATGGGGGTTGGGGGCGGTTTTGTTATGGTGCCTGCCATGATTTATCTGCTGGGCATGCCGACCGGCGTTGTGATTGGAACGTCTCTTTTCCAGATCATCTTTGTCACGGCGAACGTGACTTTCCTTCAGTCGGTTCAAACCCAAACGGTCGATGTTGCCCTGGCCATCCTGCTTCTGATTGGTGGCGTTATCGGAGCGCAGTTTGGAGCCCAGTTCGGCGCGCGGCTTAAGGCAGAACATCTTCGTGCCCTTTTGGGACTATTGGTGCTCTCGGTGTGTCTCAAGCTTCTGTTTGATCTGGTGATCGAACCAAGCGAGCTTTATTCGATCATGCCGGGGGACCTGTGATGACGTCTCCGGTCCGGATTTTCATGTCGTTCTGCATGACCGTATTGACCTTTGTCGCAGTAGAAAGCCCGATCAAGCGTGCATCTGCCGACCCACTGGTTGTTGATTTATCCAACCATCTGGTGGCAATCACGACCGGCTTTACGGGAACCGACGTGTTACTGTTCGGCGCAGTTCAGCATGAAGGCGATGTCATTGTCACGGTGCGTGGTCCGGATCAGGACATGGTGGTTCGCCGCAAGGAACGTAAAGTCGGGATCTGGGTGAATGCCGAAAGCGCACGATACAAGAATGTCCCGGCCTACTATGCCAGTGCATCCAATCGTCCGATGGATATCATTGCCCCGCAAAGCATTCTGCAGGATTACCGTATCGGACTGGAAAATCAGCGTTTTATTGCCACAAGCGACAATCCGGATACCGACCAGGAGGTCTATCGTGCGGCATTGGTCCGCAACATGCAAAATGCCGGTCTGTTCAACCGACGCCCGGCCAAGATCAGCTTCCTGTCCAATCAGCTGTTCCGGACCGACATTCACTTCCCGGCCAACACACCGACCGGGACTTATACGATCAATGTCTATCTGATCCGTGATGGTCGTATCGCAAGTGTGAAAACCACGCCCCTTGTGGTGTCAAAAACCGGTATAAGTGCCGAAGTTTACGAATTTGCCCATCGCTATTCAGCCCTTTACGGGATCATTGCCGTTATCATCGCGGTGGTTGCAGGCTGGATCGCAAGTGTAGCCTTCCGCAAACGTTAAGCTGTTTGGGGTCAGTTTTGATCCTCGCCATCTAGCTGTAGAACTGTCCCCATGCAAGCAGTTGCTACGCAAGTGCAGCATATATTTACTCGCACCTGCGAAGCATGAAACTTTCGCTGTGACAGTAAAAACCGCTTGGAAACACAGCCTGATTTACGGCAAACTTCACTTATCCGAGCGATGCCTTGCCCCGTCAACAAAGGCATTCGGTCGGCAGAATGAACAATTCAGAGAGCCCATATGACGTCCTTTGATGCCGATCAGGAACTCCGCGCCTCGACCAACCGAACATTTCTTGTTGTTGTTGATAACAGTGATGAAATGACAAAGGCCCTGCGCTATGCGTGTCGCCGTGCGCAACATACCGGAGGTCGCGTTGCCCTGCTCAGTGTCATTGAGCCTGCAGAGTTTCAGCACTGGATGGCTGTTGGCGACCTGATGAAGGAAGAAGCCCGCGAAGAAGCAGAATCGCGGGTCAATGAACTGGCTGCCTATGTCCATGAACAGACTGGATCAATGCCGCTTCTGTTCATTCGCGAAGGTCGTCTTAAGGATGAATTGCTGAACCTTCTTGATGAAGAAGAACAGATTTCCATTCTGGTTCTTGCAGCGGGCACCACGTCAGAAGGCCCCGGCCCGCTGATTACAGCCCTGACCAAAAGCGACACCGTCGGCCAGCTTAGGCTGCCGCTAACGATTGTTCCTGCCGCTCTGTCTGAAGCCGACATTGACGCCTTGAGCTGATCTTATCCTGCAACCATTCCGTCAGCCACGCCAGTATAGAGACTGACAGACAACCTTCACGCTCACGCTTAGCGGCGTCTTACATCACATTTTCGACGGGAACCGCCATACATTCCTCAAGGAATTGCATATAGGCGTCAAAGGACGATTTCTGCCCGAACAGGATATGCGACCGGCTTTTTATGGCGTGCGATACCACCGAACGACGGCGTTTATCGGTCGCCAGGGTCAATGCCGTATCGACATAGTCTGCCGAGTGATATGCCACACAATCAAAGACCGAAATCTGGCGATAACAGGTATGGCTGCGTCGGGATCGCGCCGCACTTCCGGGCAAGGTCACCAGTGGAACACCAAGCCCCAGACAGTCAAAGGCCAACATTGCGTCATTCCATGCCGGGCTTTCAAGCACGACATCAACCGCACAAAGAAGCGACAGCAAGTCTGCCCGGCTACGCACATTGACAAAGCGCATCCGTCCCGCGACATCGGCATAATTTACGGCAAACCTGCGCCCCCATGCGGCGTCCCAGCTGTCACGTTCCGGTGCGATCAATAACAATTCGGCTGTTTCGTCCAGACGTAAAATCTCGGCGATCAGCGGATCAAAATCGGCGGTCAGAACATCAAGCGGCTGCGGACACAAATAGGTATTTCGGTCCTGTGCCAGACGCCAGAGACGCTGCAATTCTGTTGTCGTCATATCCACGCTTTCAGGCGGCGTGGCATTGACGAACAATCCGGGCAAACGAACAAGCTTTTCACTGAAACGCTTTTCGCCTCCTGCGGTTTCCCAATCCTCTGCGATCAAATGATAGTCGATATTTGAAAGGCCGCTGGTCGCAGCAATACCGCCTCCGGAAATCTGAAGCGGAGCCAAACGCCAACTTGCCAGCAACATCGTATAGGCATCTGCCTGCGGATCGGCATAATGCAGGACATCCAGATCAAGGCCGGAAATCACCCGTGCCGAGTGCAATGGATCAAGCGGCAAGGGTACAACCAGATCGGCATGTTCATCGATCCGCATCGTGATGTCATCTTCACCGGTCGGCGGGCGAATGACGGTTACATCGAACCGGTCCCGATCAATGGCATCGACAAGACCAAGCACCCAACGCCCGATACCGTTATCACACATATTGGCTGACACAACACCAAGGCGGATCTTGCCACCCTTTCGATCCCGCGAAAGATTGACTTCGGGCACATCATAGCCCGAAACAAGCCGTTCCCAGTAATGCCCAACCGCGCGCAACTGCTTGTCACCTTCCGGACGCAATGCCGCACGCCAGACCGGAGGAAAGCGCGTGAGGATCATCGGGTCAATGCGATCAGATCCCACGAACGAAAGGTCTGGTTCAAGCGCATCTTCATCAAGCGTGTCATCAAGAAGATCGCGAATAACTTCGTCATTCTGTGCGGCAAGATTGGTTGGAACCGGCGCAAACAGTAACCGGCGCGCAGTACGAAACAGCGCAGTGTTTTCACCAGCGGCAATTTTGCGATCAATACCGTTCTGCAACACCGATTGCGCCGAGCCGGTATCACCTTCCTCGGCAAGTTCCACAGCCAGACGAAACACGGCATCGTCACCGCCGCCCGCCCCGATTGCAGCGCCGAACCGTTCAACGGCTTCGCTGTGACGGCCAACAAGGCTAAGGGCCTCGCCCATCATCAAAAGCAATTGCGGGTCGTGGGGATTGGTCGCAAGTAACGGCTCCAATGCGCCAATGGCCTCCATCCCCTGCCCGACACGCAGATTAAGCAATGCCAGTGTTCGACGAGCCTTGGCGTCATCGGGATCAAGTGCCAGAACCTGGCGCAGGCAATGCTGGGCGCCTGCAAACTGTCCAAGACGGAAAAGCGCATCGCCATAAGCGGTCAATGCACGTTGATGTCCCGGTTCCAGTGTAAGTGCCCGGCGCAAAGGTTCGCTTGCCGACACTGTACGCCCCTGATCAAGGCGGATTTGCCCGATCAGAACCAGCGCATTGACGATATCGTCACGCATCCTAAGCGCGGTCATGCACGATGTTTCGGCACCGTTAACATCGCCCATTGCATAAAGGCATGCTGCATAATTGGCATGAATTTCCGCAATATCGGGGGCGAGTTCAAGCGCGTGTTCATAGTTTTCGCGCGCGTCTTTCAACTCATCAAGCTGGCGATAGGTATTGGCGATATTGCAGTAAAGGGCTGGCGCATCCGGACAAAGCCGAATGGCGCGCTTGAACGCACCAACCGCGTCGCGCAACTTGCCAATCGCCTTGAGCGCCTGGGCGTGATCGTGCTGGATTTCGGCACTATTGGCATCGGCAATTGCAGCGCGCCCCATTCGTTCCGCAGCCAGAACCTGATTTCCTTGTTTTGCCGCAACCAGGCCCGCCAGATGCATGGCGTCTGCGGCTTGCGGATATGCACAGATCAGCATGCGACAGGCTTCTTCGGCCTCCGCAAACCGGCCTGCTTCATACAGGCCCAGTGCAGATCGGTATGTGGCGTCGAAATCAGACAAGGAATACCTGTTTTCATAATGAGTTTGATTAACGGCCACCATAAGGGCCAAGCGTTAACAAACAACGTCTTTGCCACAAATAATCGGCTCTGACCATGCCTTGCCTGCCAAAAGACTGACATGCTTTGGGATACTTCAAAATTTGCTGACATTCGAATGAAGCGAACGCTGATAACAGGCTGATAACAAAAGAAATCCCCCTGAAGCACTTCAGGGGGATTTCGAGACTTGCCTGCCGGCAATTATCAGATTTTAGGCTGCAAGCTGACGATTGGCGTAATAGCGACCAAAACGGTTGGCCAAAAGATCATCCAGTCCGACTTCTTCCTGACGCACATAACCGGTTCCCGGTAGCTTGCCGGTAAGCACCATATCCATCACCGCACACAATCCGGCCGATGTCGTGATCTGGATGGCGGACCAGTTCTTGCCGCCAATTTCCGTACCATGGACCTTGCGGATGAAGTTTTCTTCGCAAAGTTCGCCGTTACGGGTCCCGACGGCGTCAGCAAAGATCACAATCACATCCTGCTGCGTGACTGGCAGGGCATTTTCAAAGATTTCCTTCATCATATCCGGGCGCTCGCCCAGACGAAGGTCTTCGATCAGGATTTTCAGAATTTCCTGATGGCCCGGATAACGGACAGTTTTGTAATCAAGATTGTCGACCTTGCCTTCAAGCATGTCACAAAGCGCACCAACCCCGCCCGACGTATTGAAGGCTTCGTATTCGGTACCATCAATTGTGAAACGCTCATATCCTTCAAGCGGAAGGACCTCGACACGCTTGCCGTTCAGGATTGCCTCACAGGGATTGAGATATTCGTTGATCAAACCGTCCGTCGACCAGGTCAGGTTATATTTCAAACGGTTGGTCGGGTTTTGTGGCAGGGCACCAACCCGTAGACGAAGCTTTTTGACCGTATCAAACCGCTTGAACAGATCGTGCGCAGCAATCGAAATAAAGCCCGGCGCGAGACCACATTGCGGTACAAATGCCCCTGCTGCGCCCTTGGAAATTTCGCGAATGGCACGGGTGGTTTCGACATCTTCCGTCACATCGAAATAGGATGCGCCAACCGCACGGGCAACACGCGCAATCGCGACATTAAGGTAAAACGGACAGGTCGACAGAATGGCATCATGACCGGTGGCAACCTCGGTCAGGGCCGCCTCATCGGTGACATCAACCTTGATAAGGGTTGCGGCATCATCCCGGGCACAGAATTCCAGCATATCGCCATTGGCATCTGCCAGGGTCACCGCATAGTTGCCACTTTCCTTAAGCATTACAGCGGCCATACGTCCGATTTTACCGGCACCAAGGATCAAAATCTTTTTCATTGTCTCTAACTCCCGACGGAACAGACACCATCGCGATGGATGCCGTAACTGCCCTGATAACGTTTTGTTGTTTACCCCTTTATGCTCCGCCGCTGGACTAACGCTTGCAACCCGGCAATACTGTCAAAACAATTGAATAACCCGTCATTTTAATGGGCATGACCGATGAAACGCCGACTTGATGAAACCGACCGTCGCCTGATCGCAAGATTGCAGGAAAATGCCCGCATACCGACTGCGGCACTGGCGCGCGATGTCGGACTATCACGCAGTGCTGTACAGGAACGGCTCGAACGCCTTGAAAAATCACAAACCATTACCGGATACACGGTGCAGCTCGGAGACAGCGCGCGACCGGTTCTTCTGGCCGAAGTCATGATCCAGCTAGAACAAAAGCAATCCGCAGGAGTGGTCGGCGCATTGCAGAAAATCCCGCATTGCATTCGCTGTCTGGCAATTTCGGGGGAATATGACCTGATTGCCGAAGTTGCCGCCGATACGCCCGAAGAGCTTGACGGGGTACTGGACCGGATTGGCGAGCTTGCCGGGATAAAACGAACATCAAGTTCAATCATCCTTTCAACCAAGTTCGATCGCCGCTAAGATGCCGCCTGAGGTTGGGGAACCTCCGTTTCAGGAAAAAACCGAGTGATATCCAAACGCAGATATTCTGTCCTTTCTGTCCTTCTTGCCAGTTTCGTTACCACCAGCGTTTTTGGTGTTGGCCTTGCCCTGTATGTCGGTCTTGGTACCGCATATGAAAACACCCGCAATCTCTGGGTCATGCTGGCTGATGTGGATCTGACAGCTGTCCAGCGCACCATGCATGAACGTATGAGCGAAGTTGATGAACGTTCCGACTGGGTCGCAAAGCAGGTCGCCGACGGCACACTTGATCCCAGCTTCCAGTATGGCTGGACCAATGCGATGCGTGCCCTTGCTGCCGCAGACATGGATGTCATGGCCTATGGTCTGATAACAGGGGACCGGCAATTCATCGGTTTCAATCCCGAAGATATGACAGAAATCCGACGCACCCTGCCCCAGGACGATATGCTGTTTTCCGAATTGGCACACATTCGTGGCCCGGTTTCCAACCGCACCGGATTTCCGCGTTGGGATCCGTTTTTCAATCGCACGGTCCTGACCAGTTGGGTTCCGCTTTTTTATGACGGGCATTATCTGGGGACCTTTATTCAGTATCTGTCGCTGTCAAACTTGTCGGACAGCCTGATTCGCGGACGCGAAGACCTTCCCGGCACTCCGTTCATCCTGATTGGCGGCAATCGGGTGATGGCCCATCCTGATTTGCGCGACTGGGGGGAAGACACCGCCAACAAACTGATCAACGGGGCTGATATCGCGCGAAGCCCGCTTCCATTGCCAACCATTCACGATATCGGTGACCCGGTTCTTGCCAATATCGGCAAATCGGAACGGATCAAAACGGATGAAAAAGATGAGCGGCAAAATACTGGCTTGCGCCTTGCCGGACTTGAAGTCGATGGCAAATATCATCTCATTGTCACCCGTCAGGTGATGAATGCCCCCATTTCACCTGTCATCATCGGCATACATTTTACCGAAGAGCTTTTTAATGATGAATGGAATCGCCTTGTTCTGGCGTCCGTTCTGGGTGGTGCTGTGCTGGTGATCGCGGTGATTGTCGCGATTATACTGTCCAAACAGTTCACCAAACCAATCCGGCGCTTTGCCGCCGCTGCCCGCGCCTTTGAGGATGAGGACATTGCCTCTGCCGATGTTCCGCAGCTTTCCGGAAGCCGTATCCGTGAATATGATGACGCAGCGCGCTCCTTTAACCACATGATGATGGCAGTGCATGACCGCGAACGGATCACCAATCTGTTTGGTAAGTTTGTCCCGCAATCCATTGCCAAAAAGCTTCTGGCATCTGGCAATGATTCAGGTGTGTTGCCGCCACAACAATCAGAAGCAACCGTCCTGTTCATCGATATCGCACATTTCACATCAATGTGTGAAAGCCTGCATCCAAATCAGATCATCGCGATGCTCAATGACTATTTCGATTGTGCAACCCAGATCATCGAATCCCATGGTGGCATCGTGACCCAGTTTCAGGGGGATGCGATCCTTGCTGTCTATAACGTGTTTGACGATCTGGAAAACCACGCGGATGCGGCACTTGATAGCGCCATTGCCCTGCAAAACGAGGTTTCCAGCCGTACATTCGAAGGCCTGACATTACAGATCCGCTGCGGGATCAACACGGGACCGATGGTTGCCGGGAATGTTGGTGCAAAGGCGCGCTTGTCCTTTACCGTTCATGGCGATGCGGTCAATACCGCCTCGCGACTGGAACAGGAAAACAAGGTGCTTGGCACCAATGTTCTGATTTCCGAAACCACCCGGGTATTGCTTTCGGACCCCAAACGCGTTGTCAAAGCCGGTGACGTTCTGTTGCGTGGCCGCCACAGCACGACCGAGCTTTACACAGTGCCGGGCTTCAAGGCCAGTTAACGCGATCGGAACGGGCGGCGGCGAGATGTCGCTCCGCCCTTTCCATGGTCTTCAAAAGCCCATAAGCTATTCAATTCATGAGCTCAGTTGAACTCAGACGACAGGCTGCGCTTCACCGAATCGCTTTAAGTCATTGGAGAGCATATTGGCAAAACGTCACGGGCGACTTTCCATTTTCGCGGTCCTGCTCAGCGGCTTGTTGCTCAGCAGTGTGACCGGCGTCGGGTTGTCGCTTTATTTTGGTCTCCAGACAGCTCTTCAGAATACCCGCGACCTCTGGATCACGATGACCAGTGCGGACATTGCCGATGCAGAACGAATCATCCACGACAGGCTGGCACAGACAGCGCGCCGCAATGTCTGGATCGCCACCAAGGTTGCCGAAGGCGCAATCGATCCTCTTTCACCAGCCTTCTGGTCAAGCCAGGCAGCATCATTGATCGCGACCGAAAAAGCCATTGCCGCCATCGGAATTACAACGCCCGACGGTTCCTTTATCGGTTACGATCAACACAATCAGAAGGTTGTGAAAGAAAAAGCTGATCTCTATGACATGATGATCACCTCTCAGCTTCTGAAAATGGGCCCTGCCCAAAGTCAGACTCTTTTCCCCTATTGGCAGAGCCTGATTGGTGAAGCTGTCCTTGGTGAAGCGATCCCGCTGTTTCAGGATGGTCAGTATCTTGGTGCACTGATCCAGTATCTCACCCTGCCCGGTTTGTCGCGTGACCTTCCGATGCAGCAAAAAGATGATGGACGCACAGCCTTTATCACAGTTGCAGACCACATTATCGCCCATCCAGGTCTGTCAAACTGGCAAAAGGTCAATATGCGCACCGAGAAATCGGGGTTCATTCCAAAATCGATTGAAGAAGCGACAAGTGTCCTGCCCCGTATGGATCAGATTGGCGATCCGATCTTGTCCCAACGTGCCAGATGGGAGCCGGTTGAGCTCGGCGATAGCCTGAGTTATGCACTTGATCAGCGAATTGACGCATCCCAGGTCGTGATTAACGGTGAATATCAGATCATCGTGACCCGAAACGATTCTGATGGCTCAACGAACCCGATCACATTCGGAATACATTTTGCGCCCTCTGTTTTCGAGGCAGAGGGACAAAGAATAAACCGACTGTTTCTTATCGGAGCCGTTGTTCTGTTGGGTTCCGTGATTATAGCGTGGGTGATCGCACACCTCTTTTCCCGACCACTCAAACGGTTCTCGATGGCAACGCGCCAGTTTGAAGACGGTGACCTCAAGGCATTGCCGCAGCTACCAGACAGCATCATCAGCGAATTCAACGATGCAGCGACATCCTTCAACCACATGGTCCATACGCTACATGATCGCGCACGTATTGAACGGATCTTTGGCAAATTTGTGCCCCCAGCTATTGCCCAGACACTTTTGACATCTCAAAGCGATACCGGCACCGTTCCGTCACGCAAATGCGTGGCCACAACGCTATTTGTAGATCTTCAGGGCTTTACGACAATGAGTGAAAAGGCCGATCCGCAGGATGTGGTTGATATCCTCAATGCCTATTTCGCTGATGCCACCGCCATTATCGAGGCGCGCCACGGGATTATCACCCAGTTTCAGGGGGACGCGATTCTGGCGGTCTATAATGCGGTTGGAGAACAGCCAGATCACGCCGATGCAGCGCTGGAAACAGCGATAGAGCTCCAAAAGCTGGTTCACAGCAAACAGTTCAAAGGTACGACATTGCGGTGCCGTTGCGGCGTCAATACCGGTGAGCTTGTGGCAGGCAGCATTGGCGCACCGGATCGGCTTTCCTTCACGGTCAATGGCGATTCTGTGAATAGTGCGGCGCGACTGGAAGCCATGAACAAGGAACTGGGCACCAGGATTTTGCTTGGGGAAACCACGCGCAATCAGCTTTCTGATCCGTCACGCGTTACCCTTGCCAAGGAAGTTCTGCTCCGCGGCAGAAGCGAAACCACCGCAGTTTACACCATTTCCATTGACGGTATCGACGCCTAGGCACCAGACGCCATCACACATCAGGCAGATAAAACAAAACGCCGCACTGGATAAACCGGTGCGGCGTTTTGTAAAACCTTTGAGAACAAGGTACCGGGAATTAACCCTGGCGCGCCTTGAAACGCGGGTTCTTTTTATTGATCACGTATACGCGGCCACGGCGGCGCACGATACGGCAGCCTTTTTCCCGCAGCTTCGCGGATTTCA
>Ga0207828_100130_pt1 | contig 85588 bp, 75 predicted proteins | sample TtaePargueraPR_11_FD_187276 | JGI IMG/M metagenome (GOLD analysis project Ga0207828, IMG submission 187276) | Aerobic enrichment media microbial communities from Bioluminiscent Bay, La Parguera, Puerto Rico - Tt and P2 (3) (SPAdes) | ecosystem: Environmental > Aquatic > Marine > Unclassified ... | reverse complement strand
TGACCAACCTACCACAGAGCTCTAACTTTCTGACAAACAAGAGGTTTTTCAACCTCATCACCGCTGGTAACGCTGGACGTCCCCGGCAGCGGATGCGTACTTTACGGATTCGCTGCCGAGTTGGCAAGTGCTAATGCGAAAAAGTTTTCAAAACGTTCAGCGTTTGGGTTTTGCCTTACGCATGACGGCCAAGATAGGCCCCGAACACACGTAAGCCGCAAACAGCAGCAGCAGCATGACCGACGGCTCGACGGAGATCATTACAAACCCCAGTACGACCGCCAACAGTACCACGAAAGGCACGGGCTTCTTGAAGTCCAAGTCCTTGAAGCTGTAGTAACGGATGTTACTCACCATCAAGATCCCTGCAGCTCCAACGACAACGAGCATCAGCAGCTTGAAGCCAAAGGCATCGGCATCGAAGCTGTGAAACGTCCATACGCTAGCGGCCACTAACGCCGCCGCCGATGGGCTAGGCAAGCCGATGAACCATTTTTTATCGACACTGCCGATTTGCACGTTGAAACGCGCCAAGCGCAGCGCAGCGCAGGCGACATAAAGAAAAGCGACCACCCAACCTGTTTTTCCAATATCTTGGAGAATCCAGGTGAAGGCGACCAGTGCCGGCGCCATACCGAACGAGATCATATCGGCCAAACTGTCGTATTCAGCACCGAACTCACTCTGGGTATTGGTCATACGCGCCACGCGACCATCCAGACCGTCCAGCACCATAGCAATGAAAATGGCGACGGCTGCCGAGGTGAACTCACCGTTGATACCGGCCACGACGGCAAAAAAACCGGAAAAGAGCGCAGAAGTCGTGAACAGGTTGGGCAGTAGATAGATCCCTTTACGGCGAATCTTTTTACCATCTTCGACGGCTTCTTCCACGACCTCGGTTTCTCGCAAAAACGCGGCGGCAAGATCTTCATTGCCGACGTCTTCGTCTTTGGCAGACGAAGACGGAAGGGTGTCATCGGCAGCCGACGTCTCGGAAGGCTGCGTGCTGCCGTGCTTTTGGTCGCGAGCATCCTGGGTCATAAGCATCATCCATTTGAAGTGAATTCACACGAAAAGGGTTCTCTTCTCATTCTACACGGTGACGCCCAGGCGACCAGCCAATTGCCCTGGACAACGAAAAACGCCCCGAAGCAGCGCTTCGGGGCGTGGATAACGCTATGCGTCGTTTAATTCTTGGACTTATCGACGAGCTGGTTAGCAGCAATCCACGGCATCATGCCGCGCAGCTTGGCACCGACCTGCTCGATCTCGTGTTCCGCATTCAGGCGACGACGAGCCGTCATGGACGGATAGTTGGTGTTGCCTTCCTGAATGAACATTTTGGCGTATTCACCGGTTTGGATACGCTTAAGAGCATTACGCATCGCCGCGCGAGACTCATCGTTGATGACCTCAGGCCCCGTCACGTACTCACCATACTCGGCATTGTTGGAGATGGAGTAATTCATGTTGGCGATGCCGCCTTCGTACATCAGGTCGACGATGAGCTTGAGCTCATGCAGACACTCGAAGTAAGCCATTTCCGGGGCATAACCGGCTTCGGTCAGCGTCTCGAAGCCCGCTTTTACCAGTTCGACCGCACCGCCACACAGGACCGCTTGTTCACCGAACAGGTCGGTTTCGGTCTCGTCTTTGAAGGTCGTTTCGATGATACCGCTACGGCCACCGCCGACACCGGCCGCATAGGAGAGTGCCAGCTCTTTGGCGCTGCCTGACGCGTCTTGATGAATAGCGATCAGATCCGGAATACCACCGCCCTTGACGAACTCGGAGCGAACGGTATGCCCCGGCGCTTTCGGTGCGATCATGATCACGTCGAGGTCTTTGCGCGGCTCGATCTGGTTGTAGTGAATGTTGAAGCCGTGAGCGAACGCCAGGGTTGCGCCTTCTTTCAAGTTCGGCTCGACTTCCTGCTCGTAAATCGCCTTTTGGTTTTCGTCCGGCGCCAGAATCATGACGACGTCAGCGGTTTTACACGCTTCCGGTACGCTGGCGACTTTCAAGCCAGCCGCTTCGGCTTTTGCTGCAGACGAGGAGCCTTTGCGCAGGGCAACGGTGACGTCGACGCCCGACTCTTTCAAGTTGTTAGCATGCGCATGGCCTTGCGAGCCATAACCCACGATGGTGACTTTCTTAGCCTGAATGAGAGAAAGGTCACAATCTTTATCGTAATAAACGTGCATGGCGAAACTCCAGAAGTCGATGAAACCGAAAGTTTTTATTGCGTATGTGTCAGCGTTGATGGCCACCCGTGCCGTCTTTTGCAGCACTAGGATTTGGCGTTGAGGCCACTCTACGCCAGCGCAGCTATTGCGTAAAACGCTATGTTTGCAACATACTATTTCATATTATGAAATATCGTTCAGTCCAAAGGCTCTCATGGATTTCCGCTTACTCAGGCATGTCACCATCCTGGCCGATACGCTGCATTTTGGCCGCGCTAGCGAGCTTTGCCATATCAGCCCCTCGACGCTGAGCCGCTCCATCCAACAGGTGGAGAGCGAGCTCGGTACGCGCCTGTTTGAACGGGACAACCGCCATGTAACGCTCACTCCTCAAGGCATCACCTTCCAACGCTATGCCAAGGAGACGCTCGAGCAGTGGGAAACGCAAAAGCGCACACTGGCGGCGACGACGGCGCAGCTCAGCGGCGAGATCAGCATTTACTGCTCCGTCACCGCAAGCTATAGCTTTCTCTATGAACTGCTCAGCGATGTGCGCACCCGCCACCCCGGCATCGAGCTCAAGCTTCATACCGGCGACCCCGCCGATGCGATGTCCCGGGTACTGGAAGGCGCTGATGACATGGCGATCACGCCGCGACCGCGCATCCCGCCCAGCGCACTGGCCTTCAAGTCGCTGACCCGCTCACCGCTGCTATTCATTGCGCCTACCGACGCGCATGCGTGGCTGCCACCGCAGCCGGACAGCTCCACCGCCGAGCAGTGGCAGCACGTGCCGATGATCTTGTCGGAAGCCGGTCTCTCTCGGGAGTACGCCAACACGTGGTTCAAGGCCATGGGCATTACCCCACGGATTTATGCCCAGGTCGCGGGGCACGAAGCCATCGTCAGCATGGTCGGGCTTGGGTTTGGTGTGGGCGTGGTGCCCAAGATCGTTTTGGACAATAGCCCACTGGCAGAGCGCGTGCAGATACTCAATGTCAAACCCGAGCTCCCCCACTACGACGTTGGCCTCTGCGTACTGAACCGGCGGCTCAAAAATCCGATGATCGACGCGTTTTGGGCGGCGGTGATCCCACGCTGAGGTGCCCCTTACGCACGAAAAAGCCGCCCGGCGAAGGGCGGCTTTGAACGTTGCAGCGTTGAGCCGCGATTTAAAGCGACAGGACTTTATCGCCCCGTGCAATACCCGACACCCCGGTACGTGCTACTTCGAGAATGCCCACGGGTGCCATGGCCTGCAGGAAAGCGTCCAGTTTCGACGCGTCGCCAGTGATCTGTACGGTGTACAGGCTGGGCGTGACGTCGACGATCTGCGCGCGAAAGATATCCACCGTGCGCTTGACTTCATCGCGGGCTGCACCGAGTGCTTTCACCTTCACCAGCATCAGCTCGCGCTCGATGTGGTTGCCTTCGGTGAGGTCCACCAGCTTCACCACATCGATCAACTTGTTGAGGTGCTTGGTGATCTGCTCGATCACTCGGTCGTCGCCCACCGTGGTGACCGTCAGGCGTGACAGCGACGGATCTTCCGTCGGCGCTACGTTCAACGTTTCAATGTTGAAGTTACGCTGGGAGAAAAGCCCGACCACACGCGACAGCGCACCCGGTTCGTTTTCCATCAGAATCGAGATGATATGACGCATCAGGTACGCTCCGTTTTGGACAGCAGCATGTCACGCATAGCACCCAACGGTACCTGCATCGGATAGACGTGCTCATGGGGATCGACCTTGACGTCCAGGAAGACCAGCTCATGCTTGTCGGCAAAGGCACGTTCCAGCGCCGGTTCCAACTCGTCTAGCGTCGTGACGGTGATCGCGGTGAACCCGTACGCCTCTATCAGCATATGAAAGTCGGGTAGCGACTCCATATAGGAGTGCGCATGGCGGGACTTGTAGTTCAAATCTTGCCACTGGCGCACCATGCCGAGCGATGCGTTATTCAGGTTGACGATCTTGACGCCCACGCCGTACTGCTTACAGGTGGAGAGTTCCTGCATCATCATCTGGAAACTGCCTTCGCCGGTAACGCACACCACATCGTCGTCCGGGAAGTTTTGCTTGATCCCCATGGCCGCCGGGAAGCCAAAGCCCATGGTTCCCAAGCCACCGGAGGTAATCAGGCGGTTGGGCTTATCGAACTTGTAATACTGCGCGGCAAACATCTGATGCTGACCTACGTCGGTGGTGACGTAGGCTTCGCCACGGGTGACGCGGCACAGCGCCTCGATGACTTCTTGCGGCTTCAGCGCCTCGCCAGCCTTGGAAGGCTCGTAGAGCTTACCTTCACGCTCGGCTCGCCAGCCGTCGATCTTCTGCCACCAGTCGGTCAACGCGTCAGGATGCGCAATGGCATTCCCCTGCACTAGGCTAATCATTTCGTTGATGACGCTGGAGGCCGGGCCGACGATCGGCACGTCAGCTCGCACGGTCTTGGAGACCGAACTGGGATCGACGTCGACGTGAATGATTTTCGCCGTCGGGCAGAACTTCGACGTATTGTTGGTCACCCGGTCATCAAAACGCGCGCCAATGGCAATGATCAAATCAGCGTGGTGCATGGCCATGTTGGACTCGTAGGAGCCGTGCATCCCCAGCCACCCCAAACACTGGCGGTCACTTTGCGGATACGCGCCGATGCCCATCAGCGTGGTGGTAATCGGAAAACCCAGCTGCTTCACCAAATCGGTCAAGCCTTCGCTGGCCTTGCCGGTCACCACGCCACCGCCGGTGTAGAATACGGGGCGCTTGGCCTTCAGCATCATTTCGACGGCTTTTTTGATCTGTCCCGTATGGCCACGGGTCACCGGGTTATACGAGCGCAGCTTGACCTTTTTCGGGTACACGTACTCGTAGCGCTCGGTAGGAGCGGTCATGTCCTTAGGAATGTCGACGACCACCGGGCCAGGACGGCCGGTCGATGCCAAATAGAAGGCTTTTTTCAGCACTTCCGGGATCTCGGACGGATGACGAATCGAGAAGCTGTGCTTCACGATGGGGCGCGTGACGCCGACGATATCGGTTTCCTGGAAGGCGTCGTCACCGATCAGGTGGCTCATGACCTGCCCACACAGCACCACCATGGGAATGGAGTCCATGTAGGCGGTCGCAATACCCGTCACCGCGTTTGTCGCGCCGGGGCCCGAGGTCACCAGCACCACGCCGGGCTTGCCGGAGGCACGGGCATAGCCATCGGCCGCGTGAGTGGCCGCCTGTTCGTGACGTACGAGAATGTGCTTCACTTTGTCTTGGCGGAACAGCGCGTCATAAATATGCAGCGCCGCACCACCGGGATAACCATAAATGTACTCGACGCCCTCATCTTGCAAGAAGCGGGCGATCATATCTGCGCCGGAAAGCAGTTCCACTGTGTTTCTCCCCTGGAGGTCTCGAGTGCGATCCGCAGGGCATCCTGCGGGGTCGAGTGCGGCGGTATGCCGCTGCCGGCCCATGCCGGCACCTGATGCCAAACCCTGGCAATATGGCCCGGTTAGGGCCTGCACTCTCATCGGGAACGCTCATTGATGGCAACCATAAAGAGCGTCTCCCTTACACGGCGGTTTACCGTGTCGGGGCGTTGGCCAGGTCAGGCGGTTAGCCCAAGCCCGGAAGTCCTTCGGCGGGTAAAGGCGTGAGCCTACCCTTCGCGCGGGGATGAGGGGTTGCCCGTTGGTTCCGCGCCCGCAAATCAGGAACCCACAAGATTCCATTAGCACCCTTAGCCTGTCAACCTCAGAACCGACCAAACGCAACAAAGGTCGCAGTCAGCGCAAAAAAATGCCCCGTCCGCGACGCTGACGGGGCATTTGCCCTATTTCATTGCGCAATATCCGCACGACATTGCGCTAAATCCGACTCTTCGAGAAGTTAAGATTAGTTAAACACCAACTTTCCTTCTTCTGCACTGATGTGAATGGTCGTGCCGGGAAGATACTTGCCTGCGAGCAGATCCTGCGCCAGCGGATTTTCGATACGGCTCTGAATAGCACGCTTGAGTGGCCGTGCCCCAAACACAGGGTCGAAGCCCACCACCGCGAGTTGCGCCATGGCATCGTCGCTCAATTCCAGACGCAGATCGTGCTCCGCAAGCCGTGCCTTCAAGCGCTCCAATTGAATGCCAGCGATGGCCTGAATCTGCTCCTGACCAAGGGCGTGGAACACCACCACCTCATCGATCCGGTTGATCAGCTCAGGGCGAAAATGGTTACCCACGACCTCCATCACCGCATTTTTCATCAGCTCATAGTCGTTATCATCCCCGCCCATGCGCTGGATGATGTCCGAGCCCATGTTGGAGGTCATGACGATCACCGTGTTACGAAAGTCGACGGTGCGCCCCTGGCCATCGGTCAAACGTCCATCTTCCAGCACTTGCAGCAGAATGTTGAACACATCCGGGTGTGCTTTTTCCACCTCGTCCAGTAGCAGCACCGAGTAAGGCTTGCGGCGAACGGCCTCGGTCAAGTAGCCGCCCTCTTCGTACCCCACGTAGCCGGGAGGCGCGCCGATCAGGCGGGCCACGGAATGCTTCTCCATGAATTCCGACATGTCGATGCGCACCATGGCTTCTTCGGTGTCGAACAAGAAGTTGGCCAACGACTTGCACAGCTCGGTCTTGCCCACCCCGGTGGGACCGAGAAACAGGAATGAGCCGTTGGGGCGGTTGGGGTCGGCAAGACCCGCCCGGGAACGGCGCACTGCGTTGGCGACGGCCTCGACCGCCTCGTTCTGGCCGATGACGCGCTCGTGGAGGGCCTCTTCCATGCGCAGCAGTTTATCCCGCTCGCCTTCCAGCATTTTGGATACGGGAATGCCCGTCCAGCGCGAGACCACCTCTGCGATTTCCTCTTCCGTGACATTTGAGCGCAACAACTGATGGCTGGCAGTATCGGCTTCGCCTTCTCCTGCCTCGCTGATCTTTTTCTCCAGCTCGGGAATCTTGCCGTACTGGATTTCCGACATGCGGCCCAAATCACCCTGACGACGCGCCTGCTCAAGATCGATACGCGCTTGCTCGAGCTCCGCTTTGAACTGCGCGGCGCCTTGAATGCTGGCTTTTTCCGCCTTCCAGATCTCATCCAGGTCAGCGTAGTCACGCTCTAACTCGTGGATCTGCTGATTGAGCGCCTCCAAGCGTTTTTTGGTCGCTTCGTCGGTCTCTTTCTTGAGCGCCTCCCGCTCCATCTTGAGCTGAATGAGACGACGGTCTAGACGGTCCATCTCTTCAGGCTTGGAGTCCAGCTCCATACGAATCCGCGAGGCGGCTTCATCGATCAGGTCGATGGCCTTATCCGGCAACTGGCGGTCGGTGATATAGCGCGTCGAGAGCTTGGCCGCCGCGATGATCGCAGAGTCGGTAATATCAACGCCATGGTGCACCTCGTAGCGCTCTTTAAGGCCCCGCAAAATAGCAATGGTATCGGCCTCGGTAGGCTCGTCCACCAGCACTTTTTGGAAACGGCGTTCCAGGGCGGCGTCTTTCTCGATGTACTTGCGATACTCATCCAGCGTGGTGGCACCTACGCAGTGCAGCTCGCCTCGCGCCAGCGCCGGTTTGAGCATATTGCCCGCGTCCATGGCGCCATCGGCCTTTCCAGCGCCCACCATGGTATGCAACTCATCGATGAACAGAATCACTCGTCCCTCTTCTTGGGAGAGCTCTTTCAACACGGCTTTCAGGCGCTCTTCGAACTCACCGCGAAACTTGGCTCCGGCGAGCAGCGCGCCCATATCCAACGACAGCACGCGCTTCTCTTTCAAACCTTCGGGTACTTCACCGTTGACAATGCGCTGGGCCAAGCCCTCAACGATGGCGGTTTTACCTACACCAGGTTCGCCAATCAGCACCGGGTTGTTCTTGGTGCGACGCTGTAACACCTGAATCGTACGGCGGATTTCGTCGTCGCGACCGATCACAGGGTCAAGCTTGCCGTCCAGCGCGCGCTGGGTGAGGTCCAACGTGTACTTATTGAGCGCCTCCCGCTGCTCTTCGGCATTGGGGTCATCTACCCTAGCACCACCACGCAGGCTGTCGATCGCCGCCTCTAACGTTTTACGGCTGAGTCCAGCCTCTTTCATCAGCTTGGTGATGGCACTGTTCATCTCCAGCGCAGCCAGCAGCACGAGCTCCGAGGCGATGAATTGATCGCCGCGCTTTTGCGCTTCGCGGTCGGTGAGATTGATCAGTTTGACGAAGTCACGCGATGGCTGCACTTCGCCATCGAATTGGCTGACTTTGGGTAGGTCATCCACTAGACGCTGCAGACCGTCGCGCAGGCGTGAACTGCTGCCGTCGGCTTTCTCGATCAGCGCTTTGATGCCGGTATCTTTGGTATCGATCAGCGCCAGCAGCAGATGCGCGGGATCTAACTGGTTGTGGCCTTGGCCCACGGCGAGGGACTGCGCCTCGGCAATGGCGGCCTGTAATTTGGCGGTGAATTTATCGAATCGCATGGTGTGCCTCCTGGGGATGCCGTGCGTTTGGACCCACGGCGCTGCCCATTGACCTGTCGTTGAACGTGCTAAAGACGATTAGCTTGACAAGTAAGATGGCGTCATATCCACGCATTTCAAGTGGCGATTAATTGATCCAGATCACACTCGCCATGCGACCAGTGTTGCCGTTGTCACGGCGATAGGAGTAAAAGCGCGATTCGCAGGCGGTGCAGAAGTGTCCGCCGCTAATGTGGTGGATGCCCAGTGCTTCTAGGCGAAAACGGGCCAGCCGATACAGATCGGCCATATAATGGCCTAGCCGGTACGGGCTGTGGTCGAACGCGTCGGCAGTGTCTGGATGTACAGCCACGAAAGCGCCATACACTTCGGGTCCCACCTCGAACTGCGCATTCGAGATGGCCGGCCCCAACCACACCAGGATATCGTCGGGGTCGCAATTCATGGCGGCGATGGTGGCTTCCAACACGCCACCGGCCAGCCCACGCCAGCCCGCATGCGCAACCGCCACCTGCGTTCCTTGACGATTGCAAAACAGCACTGGCAAACAGTCGGCGGTGAGAACGACACAGGCGTACTCGCTGCTGCTGGCAAGCGCTGCATCTGCATCAGGTGTGTTGCTTTGGTATTCCTGCTGCACCCGCGCACCATGCGTTTGGTTAAGCCACAGTAGCGGGCGTTCATCGCCGATCTCTTTGTGTAGCAACCGTCGGCACAGTGCAACATGGTCGGCATTGTCCCCAACGTGAGCGGCCGGATTGAACGCCGCAAAGTCATTCTGACTCGGCCCCGTTTCACGCGTGGTCACAAAGGCTCGCACGTTGGCGGGCGCTGGCCAGTCTGGCAGCAGAAGCGTCGGGCGCAGATCTATGGCATCGCTCATCGCATGGTCTCGCTATCGTCGCGCAGGTAGTCCAACAACATTAGTAGATCATCGGGCAGATCGGCTTGAAAAGTAAGGGTTTCACCACTAACGGGGTGCACGAAGCTGAGCTTTCGGGCATGCAGCGCCTGACGGGGGAATTCGCGCAAAATCTCTTTCAACGGCCCAGCGGCCCCCGGTGGGAGCTTGGCACGGCCGCTGTAAAGTGGGTCGCCAATCAAAGGATAGCGAGCGTGGGCCATGTGCACGCGAATCTGGTGAGTGCGGCCGGTTTCTAGCTGGCAGCGCACGTGGGTATGGGCGCGAAAACGCTCGACCACGCGAAAATGCGTCACGGCGGGCTTGCCGGACGCCGTCACGGCCTGGCGCTTGCGGTCTTTAGGGTGCCTGCCAATCGGCGCATCGATGGTGCTGCCCGCCACGGGCTTACCGATCACGATGGCATCGTACTGACGCGACACGGTACGGGCTTGCAACTGCTCGACTAGCGCAGTTTGCGCGGGCAAGGTCTTAGCGACCATCATCAGGCCGGTCGTGTCTTTATCCAAGCGGTGAACGATGCCTGCCCGGGGCACTTCGGCCAACGCCGGGTGATGATGCAGCAGGGCATTGAGCAAGGTGCCATCCGGGTTGCCCGCCGCCGGGTGCACGACCATGCCCGCCGCCTTATTGATGACGATGACGTCCTCGTCTTCGTAGACGATGTCCAGCGCGATGTCCTGGGGCTCGAAACGCGTGTCCTCCTCGATGGTCGCATTGAGCGTGAGCACTTCGTGGCCATGCAGTTTGGCTTTCGGCTTGACCTTGACCCCATCGACGGTGAGTTCACCGGCGTTGATCCACGCTTTCAAACGCTCGCGGGAGTAATCACTGAACAACTCCGCTGCTGCTTGGTCCAAGCGCGCACCAGCTAACGTTGCGGGCACCCGCTGCGTGGCTTCAACAATACGAGACATGAATGACCTCTCTAAGACGCTAACCGCCCAATCGAACCACCTGAGATGCGCGACTCACCGCTACGACGTGACGCTAAGCCTGCGTTTTGCGTCTAGGTGTTTTATAGTGGGCTCACTGCGACCTATTCTACCATTTCTACTTATGGCCATCGTCGCTTTTCGGTGATTGAGGCTTGTTTGCAACGAGGATGATGATGCGCGTTTTTTCCGCTGCCCACCGCTTTGGCGCCCTAGCCTTGAGCCTTGCCCTTCTCGCAGGCTGCGCCAGCAACGACACGACCCCGGAAGAGGAAGACGAGTTTGCGGGGGTCCAAGAGCGCGAGCTATATGAGCTGGCACGCACCGCGCTCGATAGCAACCGCTTCCCGATTGCTATCGAGCGCCTTGAAGCGCTGGATACCCGTTATCCGTTTGGCCCTCACGCCGAACAGGCTCAGCTCGAACTGATTTACGCCTACTACGAAAACAGCAACTGGGAAGAGGCACGGGCGGCTGCCAGCCGCTTCATTCGTTTACATCCCGATCATCCTCAGGTCGACTATGCCTATTACCTCCGCGGGCTAGCCGCTTGGCAGGCGGGCCGCTTCAGCCTCGAGCGCCTGCGCCTGATCGACATCTCAAAGCGTGATCTGGGAGCCTCGCGCGATGCTTACAACGATTTCCGCGAACTGATTCAGCGCTTCCCGCAGAGCCAGTACGCCCCGGATGCCCAGCAACGTATCGTCTACCTGCGTGAGCTCTTGGCACGCCATGAACTGCACGTGGCCGACTACTACCTCCGCCGCGGCGCTTTTCTAGCTGCCGTCGAGCGGGGCCGCTGGGTGATCGAAAACTACCCGGAATCCAACGCGACTCGCGATGCGCTGGCGACGATGGTCGAGGGCTACCAGGGGCTAGGGATGGAAGATCGCGCGAGCGAGGTTCTCACCGTGCTGCGTGAAAATGCACCGGATCATGAGCAACTTCGAGGTGGTCGTTTCGTGCCAAAGCATGACAACAGCGACTGACACCATTTGCCATTTGCTTTTCACTGACAAAAAAACCACGCTTAGGCGTGGTTTTTTGTACAAGAAAATAATCGTTTAATAACAAAATCTTAACCAAATAATAGACAAAATATCATTACAAATATTGTACATCACTAGCACTGAGCATTATGATTCTCCTGCAACCACATAATAAAGCGCCTCCACGGCGCCTAGGAGACCCTGGATGACCTCCCTAATGAAACGCTTGTCTGGAACGACAATCAGCGCCCGGCTAGCCGTTGGCTTCTCTATTCTGCTGGCCCTCTTGGTGCTACTGACCGTAGCGGGCATTCTTCAAGTCAATCAAATCGACCGTGATTTGACCGTCATCAACGATGTCCAAGGTGAAAAGCAAGGATTTGCCGTCGACATGCGGGGCAGCGTCCATGACCGCGCAATTGCCCTGCGCGATATCGTAATTACCGCTGGTAGCGGGCGTTTGGCCGAGCTGGAAGGCGTTATACGCCAGCTGGAAGAGGCTTACCAAACAGCCACCGTCGGCATGGCACAAATCAATCAAACCTCCACGGCCTCTCCGGAAGAACAACAGATTCTCGCGAGCATTCGTGAACAAGCCGAAACGACGACCCGCTTGACCGAGCAAGTCATCGCTGCTCGTGAAGTAGGCAACGACCAGCAAGCCGAAACCCTTTTGTTGGAGCAAGCAGGTCCGGCTTATACCGAATGGCTCAATCGCATCAATCAGTTCATTGACCTTCAGACACAGAATAGCGCCGCTACCACCGCATCTGCCCGCGCGACGGCTTCTGGTTTCCAGCTACAAATGCTCGGATTGACGCTCTTTGCCCTACTGATTGGCGGCCTGATTGCGGTCTTCCTATCACGTCAACTGCTGCGAGAACTCGGCGCTGAGCCCTATGAAGTGAAAGCCTTTGCTCAGGCCATTGGTCGTGGCGAACTCGCCACTCAAGGTCGGCTGAAACAAGGCGATACCCGCAGCATCATGGCCTCGCAGGTCGCCATGGCGAAGCATCTGCAGGAGATCGTGGCGCAGGTGCGCGCGTCAGCAGAAGCGGTTGCCTCGAACAGCGAACAGATTGCAGAAGGCAATAACGATCTTGCCTCACGCACGGAAGAGCAAGCCAGCGCTTTGGCAGAGACGGCCTCTGCTATGGAAGAGCTTAATAGTACGGTAAAGCAAAACGCCGATAATTCCGAGCAGGCCAGCCAGGAAGCCGCTAGCGCCTCGATAACGGCGAAGCGCGGCGGGGACGCAGTTCACCAAGTGGTCGCCACCATGAACGACCTGAATAAAAGCTCACAAGAAATAGCAGGTATCATTTCGACCATCGACTCGATCGCTTTCCAAACCAATATCCTGGCCTTGAACGCGTCGGTCGAGGCGGCGCGGGCAGGCGAACATGGGCGTGGCTTTGCCGTCGTCGCTGAAGAAGTGCGTAAGCTGGCTCAGCGCAGTGCCGGCGCCGCACGCGAGATCAACAACCTCATTAGCAGCAATCTAGAGCGCGTCAATCATGGCAACGAGCGCGCTGAAGAGGCGAGCAAATCCACTGAAGAGATCGTCGAAGCCATCCAGCGCGTGACCACTATCATGCAAGAGATCAGCAATGCCAGCGCCGAACAGAGTGCCGGGGTTCAGGAAGTAGGCCAGGCGGTCACCGAAATGGACCAAGTTACGCAGCAGAACGCATCGCTGGTGAATGAGAGCGCGACCGCTGCCAACAACTTACGTCAGAATGCCCACCAGTTGTTAAACGCCATGGGGGCGTTCAAACTCCCTGCGTCGGCGATGGCGCCAGCCGCTCAACATCGCGCCAACCCACCTTCGACGGCAAGCAGCTATGCTCGTCCCAAGGCCCCGTCGCTACCCGCCACACGCTCCAGCGCCCCTGCCGAGCTTGAATGGGAAAGCTTCTAAATAAAACGTCTTATCTGCCGTTCATTTTTAGAGAGGCCGTGGCATGTCCGCCACGGCCCACTGCCTTTCCCAGAGGTGACGATGAAACCCTCGCAGAGCTTGTTCATGGTGTTGCTGCTCCCCATCCTGATGGTGATTCTGCCGGTTGCACTGTTGCTGGGACTGGCCACCTACATGATCAAAGAGCAGTCGCTGCAAAACTACCGGCTTCAATCCAATGATCTGGAAACCCTCGTACAAATGGCGACCTTCGATCGCCAGTTGGGCGATCTTCATCAGCGGATGAGTGAGGTCTTCAGCCGGGCGGAAGCGACCGACCTCGGCACCATGCAGCGCTACGCGGAGTACGGTCGTATCAACCAAGAGCTATCGCGTATTGGGGAAAGCGTCGATCGGCTGTCCAGCTCGCCGCTGATTTTGGACTTGAGCCAGGAAAGCGCAGCTACCCTGCAGCGCGCCTTTTATGAATACCGTCGCTTCGTCAACATGGCCAACGAGGCCGCCACCCTGAATCAGGGGGATCCCGTTTTTTATTTGCAAGAAGCCCAACGTCATTTCACGACGTTCAACCTCTTTTCTCAGCAAATTTTCGAGGCGCTTACCCATCGCGCCAGTGACCGACACCGAGAGTCTTACGCCGATCTCAACCAGTCGCGCAACTCCACGCTATGGCTGGGCTTGGGTCTCTTTGCTCTACTGATCAGTGCCGCTTTTTTGGCCGCATGGCGCATCAACCAGCGGCTCGTCACGGTGGGCGATGCCATTTTGGCGCTGTCCGACAATCGCCGAGCGCTGCCCGACTTGCAAGCGATCGAACGGTTGAGCCAACAACACAGCGGCCCGTTAAAGCGTATTGCGCTTTCACTCCTTTCTTTTCGCGATACCGAGCAGCAGAGACGAGAAGCAGAGCGCCAAGTGCATCAATTGGCTTACTACGACACGCTCACCGACCTGCCCAACTGGCGACTGATGAAAGAGCATCTACAGCACTCGTTGGAGACCAACAGTCAAACCAACACTTACGGCGCGCTGGTGTATTTGGACGTAGACGAGTTCAAACGTATCAACGATGTCATCGGCCATCGGGCGGGAGACGACCTGCTCATACAGATGGCGACGCGTCTTAAAACCTTGGAGCAGCAGGGCTGCACGATGGGCCGCCTGAGTGGCGATGAGTTCGTACTGATCGTGGATGGTTTGGATGCCGATAAGTTGAAAGCCGCCGAAAAAGCCGAGTTCTTGGCGCAGCAGATTCAGCACGCGCTGACCCAGCCTTACTGCTTGGATGGGCATCACCAGTATCTTAACGTCAGTCAAGGGCTCGTGCTGTTCAAAGGCGTCGATGATAGCGTCGATCAGCTTTTTCAATACGCTAATTCAGCCGTTCACCTCGCCAAGCGTGATGGCCAGAATACGATCCGCTTTTATGACCCAGCCGTTCAAGCCCAGTTAGAAACGCGCACCGAGCTAGAGCGCGACCTGCGCCTCGCCATCGAGCGGGAAGAGTTCGTGCTGGTCTATCAAATGCAAGTAGATAGCCAAGGGCGTGCCATCGGTGCCGAAGCACTCATCCGTTGGCAGCACCCCATACGAGGCTTCGTATCGCCGGGCACGTTCATTCCTCTGGCAGAGGAGACGGGGCTCATCATTCCCATGGGCACCTGGGTACTGCATGCCGCCTGCGAACAGCTCGCCCTGTGGGAAGCAGCTGCGCATACCAAAGACCTAGTGCTGGCCGTGAACGTCAGTGCAAAACAGTTTCAGCAGCCACACTTCGTCGAGGAAGTGGCCAAGGCATTGGAACTTAGCGGTGCGTCGCCTCACAAGCTGAAACTCGAGCTCACCGAGAGCACGGTCATCGGTCAGGTGGAAGATACCATCGCCCGTATGCACCGGCTCAAGGCACTCGGCATCAGCTTTGCCATGGACGATTTTGGCACCGGCTACTCTTCCTTGCAGTATTTGAAGCGTTTGCCGCTGGACCAAATCAAAATCGATCAATCCTTCGTGCGCGACCTTCATCAGGACGCGGATGACATGGCCATCGTCGAGACGATCATTGCCATGGGGCGCTCGCTGGGCCTTAACGTCATTGCCGAGGGCGTAGAGACCATGGAGCACTGGCGATATTTGAACGAACACCAGTGCCACGCTTACCAGGGTTATTACTTCTGCAGGCCGGTGACGCCAGAAGAGATGGCCAAACAGTGCTTAGCCCCGCCCCCGGTGCTCACGTAAGCCGCCGATGCCCCATCTGAGGGCTTACGTCAATCGCCCGGCTGCCAGCCATTGACGATAGGGTAGCGGCGATCTCGCCCGAAGCCCCGCGGGGTCACTCGCACGCCTACCGGCGCCTGGCGGCGCTTGTACTCACAGCGATCCACCAGTTTGACGACCTTGTAGACATCCTCTTCCTCGAAGCCTGCAGCAATGATCGCCTCGGCACTCATGTCTCCCTCGATGTAGCGGACCAGAATGGCATCCAACACATCGTAGTCTGGGAGCGAATCGCTATCCTGCTGCTCGGGCGCAAGTTCGGCGCTGGGTGGACGCTCGATCACGCGCTCGGGAATGGCCGGCGACTGGGTATTGCGCCAGCGCGCCAGGCGGTATACCCAGGTTTTATAGACATCTTTGATGGCGTTGTAGCCCCCCACCATATCGCCATACAGCGTGGCATAGCCGACGGCCATTTCGCTCTTGTTGCCCGTGGTCAGCACCATCAGGCCTTTCTTGTTGGAGATCGCCATGAGCAGCACGCCACGGCAACGCGACTGAAGGTTCTCTTCGGTAGTATCGCGCTCGGTGCCTGCAAAACTCTCGGCCAGCGTCCCCATGAAGGCTTCGACCATGGGCTCTATGGGCATCACGTCATAATGAACGCCCAGCAGGGTCGCCTGTTCAGCCGCATCCTGCTTGGATATATCCGCAGTGTAATGGTAAGGCATCATGACCGCTTGTACCCGCTGCGGTCCCAGCGCATCCACCGCAATGGCCAGCGAGAGCGCCGAATCGATGCCGCCAGAAAGCCCCAGCACCACGCCTTTGAAACCGCTCTTGTTGACGTAGTCACGCAGGCCGGTCACCAGCGCGCAGTAAAGGCTTTCCTCGGGTTCCACATCTGGCTCGATTTCGCCAGCCTGGGGTTCCCAGACGTTCGCACTAGTTTGCAGGAGCTGAATGGGCATTAGCCCCGCCTGCCAGTAGGGCGCCAGTACCTTGAGTTGACCGTTGGCATCGACACAGCTAGAGCCACCGTCGAACACCAACTCGTCCTGGCCACCGATGGTATTGACGTACACGACGGGCAATTGCACGTCTTGGGCGCGCTGTTCTAGCAAGCGCAGCCGTTCGGCGGGCTTGTCTTGATGATAGGGCGAGGCGTTCAAACTGATCAATACTTCAGCCCCCGCCTCGCGCGCGGCCTTCACGGGCACACCTTCCCACAAGTCTTCGCAAATCAGTAGACCTAACTTGGCCCCTTTATGCTCGTACACCAGCGGCTCGGTGCCCGGCGTGAAGTAGCGCTGTTCATCGAACACTTGGTAATTGGGCAGCGCTTGTTTGGCGTACTCCGCCTCCCATTGGCCGTTGTAGAGCACCCCCGCCAAGTTGTAACACTTGCCTTCACGCACGCCGGGGTAACCAATGATGACCAGCACGTCGCGGGAGATTTTTTCCGCCATCGTGGCGCGCGCCTCACGCAAGCGGGTTTCCATGGAGGGACGCAACAGTAAATCTTCCGGCGGGTAGCCGGATAAAAACAGTTCAGGAAAGACGACGATATCCGCCCCATGCTCGATCCTCGCTTCACGCACCGCTTCGATGGCACGCGCGGCGTTGCCGGGAATATCGCCGACCAGCGGGTCGAGTTGGGCCATTACCAGCGTTAAGTCTTGCATGGGCGTCAAAATCTCTTGAGAATCTTCAGAATACGGTGGCATCTACCTAGTCGCTGCATTGTCCCGCAAGGCGTGCTCAGTGGCAAAGGTCATTGTTACGAATGCCATGTCGTCGCCTTTTCCCACCAGGGGAGCCATTGAGGATGAACCTATTGATCATTCGGCTAATTATCTTTGCCGCGCTGTTTTATGTAGGCCTGAAGCTTTACGGACTCTATCGCCAACGCAAGCTGGCCCATCAGCAGCAGGCACCGTCGCGCCATGAAGGCGGCAACATGGTGCGCTGCCGCTGGTGCGACGTTCACGTGCCGGAGAACGAGGCGCTACGTGACGTCGAGCAGTGGTTCTGCTGTAGCGCTCACCGTGACCGCTTCCTACAAGAGCAGGAAGACAATCGTCGCTAGCGATCATGGCCACGCCAAGCGCTCGGCCGTTGGCTGGTAAGGTGTTGGGTCCAGCAAGGGTTTGCGCCCCAGCACTTGATCGACCAGTAGATGCGTCGAAGCAGGCGCCAGCACCAAGCCATTCCGATAATGCCCGGCATTGACAAACACATTGGGAAACTCGGGCAGCGCGCCAATGAACGGTATACCTTCCGGCGAGCCGGGGCGCAGTCCCGCCCAATGGTACGCAACAGGGCAATCGGCTAACGCAGGGATAATGTTTTCCGCACTCCGCTTGAGCGATGCTAACGCCTCTTCATCGGTGGTTTTATCGAAGCCCGCCTCTTCCAAGGTAGACCCCACGAGCAGCAAACCATCGCTACGTGGAATCACGTAGCGACCATCCTTGAGCACTACGCGCTGGACTAAACCGGGCGGCGCTTGATAAGCGATCATTTGTCCTTTGACGGGCCGAATCGGCAATCGCACGTTCAGCCCGTCAAGCACGCTTGCACTCCAGGCCCCGCCACATACGATGAACTGCTCTGCTAGCTGGTCACCTCGGCTCGTCGCAACCCCCACTACGCGGCCTTGACGCTGCAGAAAACCTTCGACACGACACGCCTCGATCAGCGTCACGTGAGACAGGGCAGCCAAACGAGCGCGCAGCGCTTGGCCCAAGCGCGGGTTGCGCACGCTGCCTAGTGTGGGCATCCAGAGCGCACTGCCTTCGGGAGTAGCAGCTTCAGGCTCTTTATGATGAACGAAAGCGGCGGTGACTCGCTCTAGCGGCTTGCCGAGTTGTCGCGCCCAGTGCAAGGCCGCCTCGTCATCGTCCACATTCAAGTAGAGCAAGCCCTTTTGCCGATACTCCGGGTCGATACCGGTCTCTTCCAACAAGCGCAGGGCTAGCGTGGGATAGGCACCCTCTGACCAGCGCGACAGCTGAGACACCGGCTCACCATAACGCCAGGGATAGAGCGGCGAAACGATCCCGCCGCCTGCCCAGGATGCCTCTTTTCCGCAAGTTCCGCGCTCGATGAGCGTGACCCGCTGACCAGCGTCCGCTAGCTGAAGTGCCGTCATCATTCCGATCACGCCACCTCCTAAAATTAAGAGATTGCTCACAACGTTTGTCCGTTTTGGCTTACATAAAAAGTGCGCGGTGCCCCCTAGGATCAACAAGATCACGCAACGTTAACCAGCGCAACGAGCATCAAGCTCGTCGACAGGAGGTCAAGCGATGAAATGCGGTGGCACGCACGGGCAGCACTCGTCCTATCAGCGGGGGTTTACACTCATCGAGATGTTGGTGGCGATGCTGTTGATGACCGCCATGATAGCGTGGCTGACACCAAGCGTTCAGGCACTGAGTCACCACAGCCTTCTCAATAGCGAAGTAAGCCGCCTGCGCTCTGCGTTTGCCCTGGCCAGACATACGGCCATTTCACAACGTACGAAGGTGACCGTGTGTCCGGCAAGCGCAAACCTCACCACCTGTGCGTCGACGTGGGGCGACGCACTGGTCGTCATAAAGGGAGACGTCGAGGACGGCTTTCAACCGGACGATATCCTGCGCGTCTTTCCCGGGCAGGCGGCGTCTTACACCACCTATAGCCGCGGCTGGCGACACGTTCGATATAACGTGCTGGGCCATACCAGTGGCTACAACGGCAGCTTCGCGATATGCGCCACACAAGCAGAAGGAAAACGGTTGGTACTCAGCCAGTTAGGCAGGTTACGCGTGGATGAGGCACCTATCGACTGCTAAGATCGCCAACAGGTGCTCTCCTCCAGAATGCAGCTACATTAAGCAATGCCATCCAGATAGCGTTCGGCATCCAGGGCTGCCATACAGCCGCTGCCTGCCGAGGTGATCGCCTGGCGATAGATATGGTCCATCACGTCGCCACAGGCAAATACGCCCGGCACGCTCGTAGCCGTTGCATTGCCTTCACTGCCCGATGTCACTTTGATATAGCCACCGTTCATCTCCAACTGCCCTTCGAAGATGCCCGTATTGGGACTATGGCCGATGGCAATGAATAGCCCCGGCGCGTGAATCTCTTTCGTGCTGCCATCCTTGGTGGACTTGACTCTTACGCCGGTCACGCCGGTGTTATCCCCTAACACCTCCTCGACTTCGTAGAACCACTCCAGGGCAATTTTACCCGCCTCGGCTTTCTCAAAGAGCTTGTCTTGCAGGATTTTTTCCGCGCGCAGGGTATCGCGGCGATGCACCAGCGTGACCTTGGAAGCGATGTTAGACAAGTAGAGTGCTTCTTCGACCGCCGTATTGCCCCCCCCAACGACGACGACCTCTTGATTGCGGTAGAAAAAACCATCGCACGTCGCACAGGCCGACACGCCCTGCCCCATGAACTGTTGCTCGGTGGGTAAGCCCAGATAGCGTGCACTGGCACCGGTGGCGATGATCAGCGCATCACAGGTATAGGTGCCACTATCGCCTTTTAGGGTATAGGGTTTTTCAGCTAAGCTGACTTCATTGATATGATCGAACAGCACCTCGGTGTTGAAACGCTCGGCATGCTGCTTCATGCGCTCCATCAACGCCGGCCCCTGGACACCGTCGGCATCACCAGGCCAGTTATCCACGTCGGTCGTGGTGGTCAATTGGCCACCTGCCTGCATCCCGGTAATGAGCAGGGGCTTGAGGTTGGCACGCGCGGCATACACCGCCGCAGTGTAGCCTGCTGGGCCAGACCCAAGAATAATCAAACGTTCATGACGTGTTTCCATGACACCACCTTTGTCACAATTGAGCAGATAACGTTGCAAGAGAGTCTGCCTGAAATGGCGTCAAGTACAAGCGATTACAAGGGCTCGCCTACGCTATTAGGCGAAGACGGCTTGAAAGCGCACCGTGAAACACCCATGTCTGATTAATCAGCCATACTGATATTACGTCAGTCGTCGTTAAACCCCACGATGAGACCGCCATAGCCAACATCGCCATACCCAGATAAACAGTGACCGTCGCGCAACGCCAAGCAATCAGAGGAGAATGGAATGAGCAAGATACCCAACACGCTTCATACCTTGACGGCAGGAAGCCAAGAGTATCACTACTACAGCCTGCCCACGGCGGCTGAGACGCTAGGCAATATCGACCGACTGCCCAAGACGCTCAAAATCCTGCTCGAAAATCAGCTGCGTTTTGCAGACGATGAGAGCGTCGAGCGGGACGATATGCAGGCGCTGGTGGACTGGCAAAAAGAGGGCAAATCCAGCCGTGAAATTGGCTACCGGCCGGCGCGGGTATTGATGCAAGACTTTACCGGTGTGCCTGGCGTGGTCGACCTCGCCTCCATGCGCGCGGCGGTGGAAAAACTGGGCGAAGACCCTGCCCGCATCAACCCACTCTCTCCAGTGGACTTGGTGATCGACCACTCGGTGATGGTCGATAAGTTCGGTCATCCGACGGCGTTTCAAGAAAACGTCGATATCGAGATGCAGCGAAACGGCGAGCGCTACGAATTCCTACGTTGGGGCCAGAAAGCCTTCGACAACTTCAGCGTCGTGCCACCCGGCACCGGGATTTGCCACCAAGTGAACCTGGAGTACCTAGGCCGCACGGTGTGGACCAAAGAGGAAGATGGCAAGACCGTTGCCTACCCCGACACGCTCGTAGGAACCGACTCTCACACCACCATGATCAACGGCCTGGGTGTGCTGGGCTGGGGGGTGGGCGGCATCGAAGCGGAGGCCGCCATGCTGGGCCAACCGGTCTCCATGCTCATTCCGGAAGTGATTGGCTTCAAACTGACCGGCAAACTGCGGGAAGGTATTACTGCCACGGACCTCGTTCTCACCGTGACTGAAATGCTGCGCAAAAAAGGCGTGGTCGGTAAGTTCGTCGAATTTTATGGCGACGGCTTAAAAGACCTGCCGCTAGCGGACCGCGCCACCATTGCCAATATGGCCCCTGAGTATGGCGCCACCTGTGGCTTCTTCCCGGTGGATGACGAAACGCTCAACTACCTGCGCCTAACCGGCCGTGAAGATAGCCAGATTGCCCTGGTCGAGGCTTACAGCAAGGCCCAGGGCCTGTGGCGTGAGCCGGGCGATGAGCCGATTTTCACGGACACGCTCAGCCTGGACATGAACGAGGTAGAGGCCAGCCTAGCGGGCCCCAAACGCCCGCAGGACCGTGTTGCACTCAAAGATATGGTCAGTGCGTTTAGCAAGGTCATGGAAGAAGACGGCAAGGCGCTGCCCAGCACCGAAAAGGGCAAGCTAGCCTCTGAAGGCGGCCAGACCGCCGTGGGCATCGACCGCAGCTACGAACACGACTTCAAACACAGTGATAGCCAGACCGTCACGATGGGCGAGCAGGACTTCAGCCTGGACCCTGGTGCCGTGGTCATTGCGGCGATTACGTCGTGCACGAACACCTCGAACCCCAGCGTGATGATGGCAGCAGGCTTGTTGGCGCGTAACGCCCGTGAGAAGGGCTTGACCACCAAACCTTGGGTGAAAACATCGCTCGCGCCCGGCTCCAAAGTCGTCACCGACTATCTCACCGCGGCCAGCCTCGACGATGACCTGGATGCGCTGGGCTTCAACCTCGTGGGCTACGGCTGTACCACCTGTATCGGCAACTCAGGTCCCCTGCCAGAAGAGATCGAAAAAGCCATCAACAATGGCGACCTCACCGTGGCATCGGTGCTGTCGGGCAACCGCAACTTCGAGGGCCGCGTTCACCCACTGGTCAAAACCAACTGGCTGGCATCGCCGCCCCTGGTCGTTGCCTATGCACTGGCGGGCAACGTGCAGTGCAACTTGACCACCGACCCGCTCGGCCAGGACAGCGACGGCAACCCGGTGTATCTGAAAGACATCTGGCCTTCGCAGGCCGATATCGCCAGCGCCGTCGAGAAGGTGAACACCGAGATGTTCCGCAAGGAGTACGGTGCCGTCTTCGAAGGCGATGAGACGTGGAAAGCCATCAAAGTGCCGGAGGGTAAGGTCTACGAGTGGCCGGAATCGACCTATATTCAGCACCCGCCCTTCTTTGAAGGCATGCAGCGGGAGCCAGACACCATCGAGGACGTGAAAAATGCGCGTGTCCTGGCGATGCTTGGCGACTCCGTCACTACCGACCACATCTCGCCAGCGGGCTCCATCAAGCCCGACAGCCCCGCCGGCCGCTACCTACAAGAGCACGGCGTGAAGCCGGTTGACTTCAACTCCTACGGCTCGCGCCGGGGCAATCATGAAGTGATGATGCGCGGCACCTTCGCCAACGTGCGGATCAAAAACGAAATGCTCGACGGCGTGGTAGGCGGCGAAACGCGCCATGTGCCGAGTGGTGAACAGATGGCCATCTACGATGCCGCTATGAAATACAAAGAGGAAGGCACGCCGTTAGTGGTCATTGCCGGTAAAGAGTATGGCACCGGCTCCTCGCGTGACTGGGCAGCCAAAGGCACCCGACTGCTGGGCGTGCGTGCTGTGATCGCCGAGTCCTTCGAACGCATCCACCGCTCTAACCTGATCGGCATGGGCGTGGTACCGCTGCAATTCCCGGAAGGCGAAAGTCGTGAGAGCCTGGGATTAACGGGGGATGAAGAGATCTCGATTGCGGGGTTGAGCGATTTGAGCCCCGGCGGTAACGTTCAGGTCGTGATTAAAAATAGTGACGGCGAACGTACCGTTGATGCCAAGTGCCGAATTGATACCGTCAATGAGCTGGCGTACTACCGTCACGGTGGTATCCTTCACTACGTGCTGCGCAAGATGATCGGCGCAGCCTAAAGGTACGACCTACCAATGCTTGCATCGCCCCCACCTCGGTGGGGGCTTTTTTTTGCTCGGGTGCCGAGATTAGAAGGCGCGGCGGCGATAGAAACGATACTCCGGCGACCAGCACGCAGACTCGATACGCTCGCGCAGCGCGGTACCGCTGGTTTTCAACGCGACGCCGTTTTGCTGCGCCTGTGCCGCCACCTCGAAGGCTATCGATTTGCTAATGTCACGGATGCGCGACAGCGGCGGCAGCAGCGCGCCTTTACCCTCTTTCACCAGCGGTGCTTCACGCGCCAGCGCCCTTGAGGCACTCATCAGCATCTCATCGGTGACCCGGTTGGCATTCGCGGCAATCACACCCAAGCCAATGCCGGGGAAGATATAAGCATTGTTGCACTGGGCAATCGGATAGGTGCGACCGTTATACACTACGGGGGCAAACGGGCTACCGGTCGCGACCAACGCTTGGCCATCGGTCCAACGAATCACGTCTTCTGGTACCGCTTCAGCCTGCGAGGTAGGGTTGGAGAGCGGCATGATGACCGGATGCTCGCAGCCTGCGTGCATGGTCCGAACGACTTGCTCGGTGAAGATACCGCGCTGACCGCAGACACCAATCAGAATCGTTGGCTTGATGTTGGCAATGGTCTCTTCAAGCCCTTGGCCATTCCACTCGGCGACCAGGGCAGGGTCATGAGCTAAGCGACGCTGAAAATCCCGCTGCCACGACTGATCCGTGGTCATGAGCCCTTCACGGTCGACGATGAATATACGTGCCCGTGCTTCGGATTCGGTCAGACCTTCGGCTTCCATGGCCACGACCACCTGCTCAGCAATACCGCAGCCCGCAGAGCCACCGCCCACGAATACCACACGCTGCTGGGCAATCGTCTCTTCACGGGCTTGGCAAGCCGCCATGAGCGTACCGACCACCACAGACGCCGTCCCCTGCACATCATCGTTAAAGCAGCACAGTTCGTTACGATAGCGCTCTAGCAGCGGTACGGCGTTAGCCTGAGCGAAGTCCTCAAACTGCAGTAGCACGTTCGGCCAGCGACGCTTCACGGCACAAATGAACTCCGCCATGAAGGCATCGTACTCTTCCTGACTCACCCGCTCATGACGCCAGCCCATGTACATCGGGTCATCCAGCAGCGCCTTATTGTTCGTTCCTACATCGATCATGAGGGGCAGCGTATAGGCCGGACTAATCCCGCCACAGGCGGTGTAGAGCGCGAGCTTCCCAATCGGAATACCCATGCCGCCGATGCCCTGGTCCCCCAGGCCCAAAATACGCTCGCCATCGGTGACGACGATCACTTTGACGTTATCTTTGGTAGCACTGCGCAGAATGTCATCCATATGCTCGCGATCGGGGTAGCTAATGAATAGCCCCCGGTGGTTGCGATAAATATTGGAAAACTCCTGACACGCCTGCCCCACCGTCGGCGTATAGATAATCGGCAGCATTTCCTCCAGGTGCTCTGACACCAGCCGGAAATAGAGCGTTTCGTTATCGTCTTGAATGGCGCGTAGATGGATATGGCGTTCGAGATCGCTATGGCACTGCTGGTACTGACGGTACACACGCTCCAGTTGGTCGTCGATGGTTTCGACTTTTTGGGGTAGTAGCCCTATCAAGTTAAACGCCAACCGCTCCTCTTGAGTAAACGCGCTGCCTTTGTTCAATAGCGGCATTTCAAGTAAAGAAGGACCGGCGTAAGGAATGTATAAGGGGCGTTTACTCGTCGTAGACATAGGCACTCTCTTTTTATGTCAATTGCTGTTGCAATGCAGCAACGCTGGGCGTTGGCGGCGTTTGAGCGTAATGTAACATGCTAGTACGACAAAGGTGGAAGAGACATAAATAAAGGGCATAAAAAAAACGCCTCGGCATTGCCGAGACGTTTTCTAGACGCCACTAACGTGAGTCTTCTAACAGCTTTTGGCGACGGGTCGACGTCCCGCTTCCCCATCAAAGAAGAACGGGCGCAGCTTAACACCCGCCATATTCCCGGCGAACGCCGCCACCATCCATACCCAGCCGTGGAGGCTGCCAGAGGCAATACCGCTAAAGTAAGCGCCGATGTTACAGCCAAAGGCCAAGCGGGCGCCGTAACCCAGCATGATTCCACCGATCACTGCTGCCAGTACCGATTTCAGTGGAATGCGGAAGTTGGGTGCAAAACGCCCTGCCAAGCTCGCGGCGGCCAAGGCGCCAAGCATAATGCCGACGTTCATCACCGTGGTGATATCGCTCCATACGCTGGCTTCCAGCGCGGCGGCATTGCCAGGCGATTGCCAATAGCCCCACTGGCTCACATCGCCACCTACCAGTTCAAAGCTTTTGGCGCCCCATAGCGCAAACGCGGAAGTGATCCCCCACGGACGCCCCGCCAATGCCAGCGTGGCAAAATTCAGCAGTGCCAGCGCCACCGCGCCGGTCACCAGCGGCCAAGGGCCCGACAACCAACGCTCACTACCCGGTTTATCCACTACCGGGGCCTGCTCCAAATGGCCATGGCGGCGCTTTTCCATCATCACTGTGAACGCAGCAATCGCGGCAAACAGCACCAAGCTGATGCCGATGCCTCCCCCTACACCGGCGACATTGACCAGCGATACCGGTTGGAAAGCAGGCAGGCTTTGCCACCACGCAAAGTGAGCGGTGCCAATCACCGAGCCGACAATGAAGAACACCAGGGTAATCAGCATGCGCGCGTTACCACCGCCTGCGGTGAAGAGCGTGCCAGAGGCACAGCCGCCGCCTAGCTGCATACCTACCCCGAACAGAAAGGCACCGACCAGCACTGACAGACCAATGGGGGCAACGAAGCCACTCACCTCGGTACCAAACAGGCTGCCCGCGCCGAGCGCCGGGAAGAACAGCACCACCGCAATCGCCAGCATGATCATTTGCGCCCGCAGCCCACGACCACGGCGTTCGGTAATGAAGACCCGCCACGCGGCCGTAAAACCAAACGCCGCATGGTAAAGCACCATGCCCAGCAGCCCGCCCACGATCATCAGCAAGCCGATATTAGCGCTGAATACCACGCCAATGACCAGCGAACTCAGCACAATGGCCGCCGTCGCGAAAAGAGGCACGCGATAATTGATCGGTGCCGACGTTGAGGTCGTTGCCATAATTCACCTATGAGTAACGCCAAAAGCGCCTGCAATAGCGAGGCGCTTGGCTAATTTTGAGCATAAATTATTGAACCATCGCTTTTGAGCAATAGTACTTATACAATAATTATCATCCTAGCGCTGGCCGTAGAATGCTGAAAATTCTTAATTGGGCAGAACTTATGCTTTTAAAGAATATTAAACGAACCGCCCCAGGCCAACCGCAGAACGTAACCGGTCCATCGTGACCGTCGCCTCTTCTCTGGCACGCTCGGCGCCTTTTTGAAGTACGGCTTCGATATGTCCGGGATCTTCCATCAACGCATTATAGCGCTCCCTTGGCTCACTGAGATGCGCGTTGAGGTAATCGAACACTCGGTCTTTCGCCTCCCCCCAGCCAATGCCTTCAGCGTATTGCTCGCGCATATTCGCCGTCTCAGCATCGCTGGCGAAAGCAGCGTAAATCTGGAACAGCGTGCAGGTATCAGGATCTTTCGGCTCACCCGGCTCGAGCGAGTTGGTTTTGATTTTTCGCACCAGCTTTTGCAGCTTTTTCTCGCTAACGAACAGCGGGATTGTATTGTTGTAGCTCTTGGACATTTTGCGACCATCCAAGCCCTTCAATACTTCGCCCTTTTCGCTCACCACCGCTTCTGGCTGAGTGAAGTACTGACCTTTGAAAAGGTGATTGAAGCGACCCGCGATGTCTCTCGCCATTTCAATGTGCTGAATCTGATCGCGCCCTACCGGCACCTTGTTGGCGTTGAACATCAGTATGTCGGCGGCCATCAGCACCGGGTAGCCAAACAGCCCCATGGTGATACCTTTATCGGGGTCTTGGTCGCCCGCTCCTTCGTTCTCGGCCACGGCGGCCTTATACGCGTGAGCACGGTTCATCAACCCTTTCGCGCAGACGCAGGAGAGCATCCACATCAGCTCAGGGATCTCATGGATATCCGACTGACGGTAGAAAATGGCGTTGTCGGTATCCAGACCCAGCGCCAGCCAGGTGGCCGCAATCTCTAAACGCGACGCTTGCACACGCTTGGGCTCTTGGCACTTGATCAGCGCGTGATAGTCAGCGAGAAAATAGAACGACTGCACGCTCGGGTCTTGGCTTGCTTCGATGGCAGGCTTGATAGCGCCCACGTAGTTACCAAGGTGCGGCGTTCCGGTCGTGGTAATCCCGGTCAGCACGCGGGTTTTGGCTGTCTGACTCATGATCTGAATCCAACTGAATGAAGGTCAAAAACGATACGCTATTGTACGCTTATTGCCAAACCACCGCTGCCTCTGCTCCTACTTCATGAGGGTTTTCGCGGCGAATGAGCAGCGGCGCACTTTGTGCGACCACCGTCCCGCTCCCTTCGAAGGTGGCCCCCATGGCCATGACCCATCGCTCGCTATGGTAAATGACCGGCATATAGAAACAGCTGTGCTGGGGACAGTGATGCGATGTCGATACTTTGGCGTGCGTGCCATACTCCTCAAAACGTGCCGTCTCGGGCGCATCTAGCAGTGGAGCGCCCTGCCAATCGAGTTCCTCCCAACGGGCCAAGGCTTCTGACGCCGCCGTTTCAGATCGCATTTGCGCCTGTATCGATGCACGAAAGTTACCTGCCAAGCGCTCGTCGATCAGTGCCGTTTGCATACTGACGAGCGCCATGACCAACGCGCTGGCCAGCAGTACCATGACGATGACCAAAGCCGCGCCCTGCTGTTGCTTCACTCCGCTCTTCTCCATGGTTATTCCCCTTGGGGTGCTAGTAGACTGGCACGGTGCGTTACATGAAAACGCAATTCGCTGCCGCCGGGGCCTAATGGCAATGACACGAGGCTATCGGCGCCGTCAGCCGTTTGGCTTCCCAACGGTACATCGCGTTCGCACGTACTCGTCGAGGGGGTGGCAAAATTGACCATGGGTTGAGCGCGCGACATGTCTTGCAACGTACAGCGGCACTCTTTGGCGACGCTCTGGCAACGTAAATGATAAAACGCCTGCCCCGACGCATCATAAGGCCCCTGCCGTCGCAGGGTTTGTGTCATCGTCGTCACTGCAAAAATCAGTGCTTCCTGCTGGCGACTCAGCATATCGACATGGCGATGGGTTTTCAGCGTGCCTAGAAATAGCTGCCCTGCCCCTAATACGATGACTAGCCCTATCGCCATCGCTACCATGACTTCCGTTAGGGTAAAACCGCGCTGCCTTTCCTTTAGCACAGAGACTCCTTGACCCTTACTTCAAAGCGGTAATAAGAACCGATACTCCATTCTGCCCCCGTTCTCATCCTGGGGCGTATCGAGTTGCACCGTGACATCGAACTGGCAGCCCGACCGGGCAATCCCACTTTGGCCCGGGTTCACGCTATGTCGTAGAGGGGCCCCCTTCGCCAGAAACCAGGCGTCACGCCACGCGTTTTCAATCGAGGCGACCGGTACGTCTTGGCACGCTTCTATATGAGCGATGGCGGCCCACACACGCTCTTGCGCGTCCAATGCAGCCACGGAGGCCAGCGACCGTTGATAACCGCTGTGAGCGCTTTGCATCGATTTCAGCTGCATTGCGGCCACACTGAGCACTCCCACTGACAAAATGACGAGCGCGACCAGCGCTTCCACCATAGAGAGTCCTCGCTGGTGTGTCTGCATTACCAACAGACTACCGGCGTGCGCTCGCCGCGCGCATTGAGTTGAATATCGCCATGACAGCCATCGGCCTGAGGGGTGGTCGCAGTGAGAAGAAAACCGCCGTCACTCTCCCCCCCTGCCGCGACAGAGAGGGTGTAGTTGCCATCAGGCGACGTCGTGGTGATGGCACAGCCGGTGTAGTTGTATCGACGAGAGTAGCAGCGCTCCATTTCAGAAGCGGCTTGCAGCAGCCCCGCATGCGCATCAGTGCGAAGCGAGCGTTCTACATAGCGTGTGTAACTGGGGTAGGCGATACCTGCGACGATGCCAATGATGGCCACGGCAATCAGCATTTCGATGAGGGTAAAACCTCGCTGGTGAGTCTCCTGCTCGCCAGCAAGGGAAAATGAAGGGCTAGGCACCGAGTCAGCTCCTGTATCGGTTAAACCATACTTCGAGTATGTCGGAAACCGATACGCTTTGCATCACTCGCTGACGTCTATTCACTCACGCAAGTTCACCGATGAGCGCTTCAGCACACTCATCTTGTAAAGCGCGTTACTCGCTGACGATCACTCGTTCACGCAGTTCTCTTGGCATCGAGAACGTAATCGTCTCTTCACGCCCCTGCAGTTCGACAGGGGCTTCCGCGCCCAGTGTCTGCAACTTATCAATGACGCCTTTGACGAGCACTTCAGGGGCGCTCGCCCCGGCAGTGACGCCAATACGCTTGACGCCATCGAGCCAAGTCGCATCAATTTGCTCAGCGTTATCGATCAAATAGGCAGGAGTGCCCATTCGCTCGGAAAGCTCACGCAGCCGGTTGGAATTCGAACTGTTGGGGCTGCCGACCACCAAGACTAGGTCGCTATCCGCCGCCAACTCACGCACCGCGTCCTGACGGTTTTGGGTGGCGTAGCAGATATCGTCCTTACGCGGCCCCTGGATGTCGGGAAATTTTTCCCGTAGCGCGTCGATCACCTTGGCGGTGTCGTCCATGGAGAGTGTGGTTTGCGTCACGAACGCCAGTGCCGAGGGGTCGTTCACGACTAAGTTGGCCACATCCTGCTCGTCTTCGACCAAGTAAATCTTGCCGCCATGGGAGGTGTCGTAGCGCCCCATGGTGCCTTCGACTTCCGGGTGGCCTTCATGGCCAATCAAAATGCACTCCTGGCCGCGCTTGGCGTAGCGCAGCACTTCCATATGCACTTTGGTGACCAGCGGGCAGGTGGCATCGAACACCTTTAGGCCACGCTGTTCTGCGTCTTGCTGCACCGCGCGGGAAACGCCGTGGGCGGAGAAGATGACGATCACATCGTCGGGCACTTCGTGAAGCTCTTCAACGAAGACCGCGCCGCGTTCACGTAAGGTTTCCACCACGAAGCGGTTGTGCACCACCTCATGACGCACGTAAATCGGCGGACCGAAGACATCCAGCGCACGGTTGACGATATCGATCGCGCGGTCGACGCCCGCACAAAACCCGCGCGGGTTGGCTAGCTTGATCTGTACGGGCTGAGATGACTCTGATGACTGCATAAAAGCGCCTTGATGCAACCTGCATCGCTCAGGAAATTAGTGTTTGGTGATCGGCGTGACGTCGAGCACTTCGACATCGAATGTCAATGTACGCCCCGCCAGCGGATGGTTGAAGTCGACCTCGACGCGGTCACCATCAATGGCTTTGACCACGCCAGGCAATTCCGTTCCCGCTTTGTCGGCAAACGACATCACCATGCCGATCTCAGGCGATTCGTCACCAAAGTCTTCCCGCTTCAGCGTTTGAATGTTCTGCGGATTGTGTTGGCCAAACGCATGCTCTGGCGTGATATTAAACGAGCCGTTCTGACCTGCGGCCATGCCTTTGATGGGATGCTCGAAGCCGGGCGGCAGATTGCCATCGCCAAATTGGAACGTCGCTGGCGCTTTCTCTTTGGTGGAATCGACGACCGTGCCATCTTCCAGCTTTAGGGTAAAATGCAGGGTGATTTCCATCCCATCGTCAATTAGGTAGTCCATGGTGCCTCACTCATTGATGTTAAGAAGAGGATGACTGCGCGGCTTTCTTACGCCGACGCTCACCCATGACCGACTCCCAAATCAAGCCCACGGCCCCTAGGGTAATGCCGATATCCGCCACGTTAAAGGCAGGGTAGTACCAGCCCGCCGCATGGAAGGAGAGAAAATCCACCACATAGCCGTGGATCAAGCGGTCGTACAAATTGCCCAACGCGCCTCCGATGATCAGCGGCAGCGCGATGGCCAACAGCGTCTCATCGGCGCGCACCCGAGATAGCCACACGGTGAGACCGATACTGGCACCGATGGCAATCGCCGCAAAGAACCAGCGCTGCCAGCCGGGATGCTCGGCTAAAAAGCTAAACGCCGCCCCCGTATTATGCAGCAGCGTGAGGTTGAAAAATGGCAGCACCTCGACCGGCTGAGCATAGTTCAGGAAATGGCTAGCGGCGTACTTGGTGGTCAAGTCCACTACGATGACCGCGACGGCAAGCCACAACCAGCGCAGCGGCCGCCGCATGGGCGGCCGCTGGGAGTGTAGATCGTTCGCTGAAGAGGCGTTAGGCATAATGACGAATCTCACCGCTACCGTCGGGTAAATTACTCACGCAGCGGCCGCACAGGTCAGGATGCTCGGCAATGCTGCCTACGTCCGCCCGATGATGCCAGCAGCGCTCACACTTGGCGTGCTCACTGGCACTCACCGCGACCTTCAGACCAGCAAGCTCGGTGCTTTCGGCATGGGCGGCCTTTGCGAGCGGCGCTAAATGCACTTCACTAGTGAGCATCACGAAGCGCAACTCGTCGCCAAGCTTGGTTAACGTTGCGTGCAGCTCCTCATTGACGAACAGCGTCACGTCGGCCGCCAGGCTGCCCTTGATCACTTTGGCATTACGCGCGTCTTCCAGGCACTTGTTCACCGAGTGCTTCACTTCCAGCACCTGCTCCCAGAACGCCCGGCCCATTTCGGCACCCTCGTCCAGCGTGGAGAGGCCAGTGTAGTAGGTCTCCAGCAGCACGCTATCGCCACGCTCGCCGGGGATATGCTCGAAAATCTCTTCGGCGGTAAAGGACAGAATCGGCGCCACCCAGCGACTCAGCGCTTCCACCACGTGATAGAGCGCGGTTTGCGCGCTGCGGCGGGCCAGCGAGTCGGTTTGGGTGGTGTACTGGCGGTCCTTGATCACGTCCAGGTAGAAGCCGCCTAGCTCCCGGGCGCAAAAGCCGTGTACCTGCTGATACACATCCAGGAAGCGGTACTCCTCATAGGCGGTTTCGATGCGGCCTTGAAGCTGTGCGGCACGGTCCACCACCCACTGGTCCAGCGCCAGCATATCGCCAAACGCGACTTGATCCCGCGCGGGATCGAACCCGTTCAAGTTGGACAGCAGGAAGCGGGCAGTGTTACGGATACGGCGATAGACATCGGCGGTACGCTTGAGGATTTCATCCGAAACGGCCATTTCACCGGAGTAGTCGGTCGACGCTACCCATAGGCGCAAAATATCGGCCCCCAGCTTATCCATCACGCTTTGCGGCGCGACCACGTTACCAATGGATTTGGACATCTTGCGGCCCTGGGCATCCACCGTGAAGCCGTGGGTCAGCAGCTGGCGATACGGGGCATGACCATCGATCGCTGCACCGGTGAGCAGCGACGAGTGGAACCAACCGCGGTGCTGGTCGCTACCTTCCAGGTATAAATCTGCCCGCGGGCCGCTTTCATGACCGTGGGGGTGCGAGCCGCGCAGCACATGACGGTGGGTAGTGCCCGAGTCGAACCATACGTCCAGCGTGTCGGTGACTTTCTCGTAATCCGACGCCTCTGCGCCGAGCAGCTCGGCGGGGTCGAGCTTGAACCATGCCTCGATGCCCTGCTGTTCCACGCGCTTGGCGGCTTCTTCCATCAGCGACACGGTGTTCGGGTGTAGCTCACCGGTTTGCTTATGCAGGAAGAACGGAATCGGCACGCCCCAGTTACGCTGACGAGAGATACACCAATCTGGGCGGTTGGCGATCATGCTGTGCAGGCGCGCCTGACCCCAGGCCGGGGTAAACTCGGTGGCCTCGATACCGGCCAGCGCGCGCTCGCGCAGAGTCTTACCATCTTTGCCTTTGATATCCATGCCAACGAACCACTGGGCCGTGGCGCGGTAGATCACCGGCGTTTTGTGGCGCCAGCAATGCATGTAGCTGTGGGTGATTGGCGTGTGAGCCATCAGCGCGTTCACGTCACGCAGCTTCTCGATGATGTTCGGGTTGGCTTTCCAGATCATCTGGCCGCCGAAGAACGGGAGGTCATCGGCGTAAACGCCGTTGCCCTGTACCGGATTCAGCATGTCATCAAAGCTCATGCCATGCTCACGGCAGGTGACGAAGTCATCCATACCGTAAGAAGGGGCAGAGTGAACGATACCGGTACTGCCGGCTTCAGACTCGACGTAATCCGCCAGATAGACCGGCGAGAGACGGTCGTAGAACGGGTGGCGGAAGTTGATCAGGTCCAGGTGTTTGCCCTGAGTCGTCGCGACCACCTCGCCTTGTAAACCAAAGCGCTCTAGGCAGCTCTCGACCAGCTCTTCGGCCAGCAGCAGCAGGCGCTCACCGGTGTCGACCAGCGCGTAGGTGAAGTCGGGGTGAACGTTCAGCGCCTGGTTGGCGGGAATGGTCCAAGGCGTAGTGGTCCAGATGACCACCGCCGCAGGCTTGGCCAGCTCGCTCAGACCGAACGCCGCTGCCAGCTTGTCGGCGTCTTCCACGGGGAAGGCCACGTCGATGGCATCGGACTTCTTGTCAGCGTACTCGACCTCCGCCTCGGCCAGCGCCGAGCCGCAGTCGAAACACCAGTTCACCGGTTTCAAACCTTTGAAAACGTAGCCCGCGTCGACCATGTCGGCCAGCGCGCGGATTTCACCCGCTTCATTGGCGTAATCCATGGAGCGATAAGGGTGGTTCCAGTCGCCAATGATGCCCAGGCGCACGAAATCAACCAGCTGGGTTTCGATCTGGGCACCGGCGTACTCCCGGCAAAGCTCGCGGGCTTTATCGGCAGCCAGGTGCTTGCCATGGGTGGTTTCCACCTTGTGCTCGATGGGCAGGCCGTGGCAGTCCCAGCCGGGCACGTAGGGCGCATCGAAGCCCGCCAGGTTTTTGGACTTGACGATGATGTCCTTGAGAATCTTATTAACGGCGTGACCGATATGGATACTGCCATTGGCGTAGGGAGGGCCATCGTGCAGTACGAACAGCGGCGCACCCGCACGGGCGTCGCGCAGGCGCTGGTACAGGTTCATGTCCTGCCACTGGGAAACGCGCCCTGGCTCCTGCTTCGGCAGCATGCCGCGCATGGGAAAGTCGGTTTCTGGCAAGTTTAGCGTATGCTTATAATCCATAGTCCGGTCAGCCGTCGTTTGTATCGGCGGCGTCATCCGCCGAAGTGAAATCAGAAGAAGCGGTCTCACGCCCAAGCGGGGCCGAGGCCAGCGGAAGAGAGAGTGCAATGCCAGTCTCCACGGCCGCAAAGTAACGGCGCGCCCTGGCTTGGTCATGGTGAATCTGTGTTTTCAGTGCCTCGAAATCGTCAAACTTCACTTCCCCCCGTAGCCGTGCGCAGGGGTAAACCGTCAGCCGCTGGCCGTACAAATCGCCCGTAAACGCCAACAGGTGCACTTCCAGCGTGGGGCGTTTGGCTCCCACCGTGGGCCGAAAGCCGACGTTCGCCACGGCGGGATAGCGCTCACCGCTGGCAAGCTCGGCCACGACCGCAAACACGCCCCGCAGCGTCAGCGGCTGGGGCAGCAGCGGTAGGTTCGCGGTTGGCACGCCAATGGTGCGCCCCAGCTGCTGGTCGCGCACCACGCGGCCATGCAGCGAGTAGGGCCGGCCCAACAAACGGGCAGCTACGTCGAAGTTGCCGCTGGCCAGCAGGGTGCGCACACGGGTGCTCGACACGCGCTCGTCATCGACTTTAAAGGTGCGGGTGTGCTCGACGCCAAAACCGTGGGTACGCCCGACCGCTTCCAACAGGCTGAAATCCCCCTTTCGGTCGCAGCCAAATCGAAAGTCGTCCCCCACCACCAAGTGCTTGACACCCAACCCCTCGATGAGCACTTGATCGATGAATTCACGGCCGGTCAGGCTACGCAGCGCATCGTTGAACGGCAGACAAAGTACCTGCTCGGCACCGTGGTCGCGTAGCAGGCGCACCTTTTCGCGTAGCCGTGTCAAACGGGGCGGCGCTTGATCACCGGCAAAAAACTCGCGGGGCTGAGGCTCGAACACCACCACAGTCAGCGGAACGCCCAGGCGCGCAGCGTGCTCACGGCACTGCTGCAGGATCGCCTGATGCCCCCGGTGCACCCCATCGAAATTACCAATGGTCGCCACGCAGCCACGATGGGACGCTGTCAGATTGTGCAGACCTCGAATGACGTGCATGGCACCCCTGTTTTAAAAGCGTTAGTTTTTAAAAACGTTAGGTTTCAAAAGCGCTGGCCGTGATCAAAGCGTTTGATTATAACGAACACGCAGGCCAGGTGCAGGAGTAGATCATCGCCCCCAACGCCTAACTTAACCGTTCATTCTAAAGTGGCGCAGCCGCAGGCCAAGCGCCGTTAACCAGATGAAGTAGAGCCCGCCGCCCAACACGACCAAGGCCGCCACCCACCCCACGCGCTGCCATAGACCGAAGTCGAGCCATGCCTGCCAGTCAGGCGAGACGACCAGGAGCGCGAGACTCATGAGTACGCTGCCACCGATCAACTGTACGCCAAACCGCCCCCAGCCCGGCTGGAACACCAACACCTGCTGGCGATAGAGCAAGTACCCCAGCAGCCCTGCATTCAAAAACGCCGAGAGCGCCGTCGCCAGCGCCAAACCCGCGTGGGCCAGCGGCCAAATCAGCACCAGGTTGAAGACCATGTTCGCGACCATGGCGATAATGCCTACTTTGACTGGCGTTTTGGTGTCTTGGCGAGCAAAGAAACCCGGCGCGAGCACCTTGATCAGCATAAAGGCCACTAAACCGAAGGCGTAGGCACGCAGGCTCATGGCCGCCATCTGAATATCGTTATCGGTCATCGCCCCGTAGTGAAACAGGGTAATCAACAACGGCTCGGCCAGTACCGCCAGCGCCAATGCCGCCGGCACGCCCAGCAGCAGCACCACGCGAAGCCCCCAGTCCAGCATGGCGGAAAAGTGCTCGGTGGACTGCTCCGCGTGCCGCTTGGAAAGCGCAGGCAAGATAATGGTGCCAATCGCCACCCCAAACACGCCAAGCGGTAGCTCTACCAACCGATCCGAGTAGTAGAGCCACGAAACGCTCCCCGCCGCCAACAGCGATGCCAGCACCGTATCCAACAGCAAATTGATCTGCGACACCGATACGCCAAACAGCGCCGGGGCCATCAGTTTTAAAATACGCTTGACGCCGTCATGGGCAAATTTGGGCCACGGCGTGGGCAAAAGCCCTAAACGCAGCAAAAACGGCACCTGAAACGCAAGCTGAGCCGCCCCTGCAATCAGCACGCCCCACGCCAGCGCCATGGCGGGCTCTTCCATCAGGGGCATCAAAAACAGCGCCGCACCGATCAACGACAAGTTCAGCAGTACTGGGGTAAATGCGGGCACTGCAAAGCGGTTCCAAGTGTTCAGCACGCTGCCTGAGAACGCGGTGAGCGAAATGAGCAGCAAATACGGAAACGTCAGCCGCAGCATATCGGCGGTCATCGCGAGTTTGTCAGGGTCGCGACCAAAGCCAGGGGCAAACAGCCACACCAGCCAGGGCGCGCCCAGCATCGCCAGCGCCGTGATCAGCGCTAGCAGGGCCGTCAGGCTGCCCGCCACCGCGTTCAAAAGCTCACGGATCTCCTGCTTGGTGCGCTGAGAAGAGTACTCCGAGAGCACCGGTACGAAGGCTTGATTGAATGCGCCCTCAGCAAAGAGACGGCGTAGGAAATTGGGAATCTTGAACGCCACGAAGAACGCATCGGAGCCATTGCCCGCCCCGAGGAACGTCGCTACGACCACATCGCGTACCAACCCCATCACCCGGGAGAGCATGGTCATGGCGCTGACCACCAATCCAGAACGCATCAGTCCTCGGCGGGGTGGCGGCATATTGGCATGCGGTGATGTATTGGCGCTCATCAAGTACTTTCCTACAGGCGACTAGAGGCTAAATAGAGACTCGTACATCGCCTGCGAGGCGACGTTCAGGCACAAAAAAACCGGCCGCAGCCGGTTTTTTTATGGCGCCTGCCGGCTTACGCCGCCAGAGCCTTAATGCGCTTGTTCAAGCGGCTTTTCAGACGTGCAGCTTTCTTCTTGGAAAGAACGTCTTTGTCAGCAATACGGTCAACGACCGGCTGCATTGCCTTGAACTCTTCCATCGCTTTGCCATGGTCGCCGGTGTTGATCGCTTTGATCACACGCTTGATGTAGGTGCGGACCATGCTGCGCTGGCTGGCTTTCAGGACGCGACGAGTCTCGGCCTGGCGGGCGCGCTTGCGTGCTTGCTTGCTGTTCGCCACAGGTATCTCCTTGGAGAATAAGGGCTGCCTATCAACGGCAACGAATTTACTATGTGTTTGTCGGCTGGCAGTTGCCAAATCACGACATTTCCGTAACAACCAATTGATCTAGCAGGGTTTTCAACACTGCTAAATAGTGTAACGAGCAGTCTTATAGCTGCCCGCTCACGGGTCTTGTCTGAGAGGATGGCGTAGTCTATCACGCGCAAAGCGGGCTTACTAGCCGGTGTCAATGCTTTTCGATGGTGCACTTACGGCAGTGCCTGGCCCGTGGGTGCCAAAATCTTGCGCAAAAAGCGCCGCGTGCGCTCATCCTGCGGGTTCGTGAACAGTTGCTCGGGAGGCGCCTGCTCGACGATTTGACCTTCGTCCATAAATACCACGCGGTCGGCGACGTCTCTGGCAAATTGCATCTCGTGGGTGACCACGATCATGGTTTGCTTCTCGGCCGCCAGTTGCTTCATGAGAGCCAGCACTTCCTCCACCCACTGCGGGTCGAGCGACGAGGTCGGCTCATCGAACAAAATGACGTCGGCATTCGCCGCCATGGCACGGCCAATGCCCACCCGCTGCTGCTGGCCGCCGGAGAGCGATGCAGGGTAAGCATCCGCTTTATCCGCCAAACCGATGCGCGCCAGGATCTCCCTGGCGCGAGCGTGGGCCTGCGCCTTGGGTAGCTTGTCCACCACGATCATGCCTTCGCTAATGTTTTCCAGCGCGGTTTTATTGGCGAACAGGCCGTAATTCTGAAACACGAAGGCGGTGCGACGGCGCAGTGCCAAAATATCCGCCCGACTCGCCTTTCGCGCATCGACGCGCAGATCACCGACGGTAATATGCCCTGCCTCTGGGCGCTCTAGAAAATTGATACAGCGCAGCAGGGTCGACTTACCGGTACCCGATGGGCCGATGATCACGATGATCTCACCCTGCTCGAGGTGTAAATCGACATGACTGAAGACCGACTGCTGTCCAAACTGCTTGCTGACAGATTCAAGCGTGATCATCGCTGGTACGCCTTATTCAAATACGTTTCCAAGCGGCGCTGGCCCCAAGAGAGGGCTTCCACCACGACCCAGTAGATGATCGCCACCAACAGGAAGGCTTCCAGATACAAAAAGCTGCCCGATGCCTCTTTCTGGGTGGCCCCCATCAGCTCCGTCACGCCCAGCGTAAAGGCCAGCGAGGTCGCCTTGATCATATCATTGAAGTAGTTCATCAGCGTGGGCGTGGCCACGCGGGTGGCTTGGGGCAGGATAATCCGCCGCATCAGCTGCGGCTGGGTCATGCCTATCGAGAGCGCCGCTTCGGTTTGGCTACGGTCGATACCCACGATGGCCGCACGAATGGATTCCGCCATATAGGCCGAAAAGTGCAGCGTCAGGCCCAATACCGCTGCGGTCACGCCATTAATGGAAATCAGCGCATCGATGAGCTGGGGCAGACCGTAGTAGAACAGAAATAGTTGCACCAGCAGGGGCGTGCCGCGAAAAAACGAAATGAACAGCAGCGCGGCGCCGTTCAATACGGGAATCTTCAACACCCGCACGACCGCCAACAAGCAGGCAATGACTAACGCAAATACCATGGCGATGCTCGCCATCTGCAGCGTCAGCGGTAAATAACTCAGCAGGACCGGCAACAGGCCCCACATATACTCCACATTTAGCATCGTCGTATCGCTTATCAACAAAACGGCCGTGGTCATGCCACGGCCGCCATCATCAGAGGTTCGCCGAGCTTATGGCGTCGTGATGTCAGTATCGAACCATTTCTGGGAGATTTCACCCAGCGTGCCGTTTTCACGCAGTTCAGACAGCGCAGCGTCGACGCGGTCGCGCTGCGCCCGCCCCTCCTCGTCGTCACGGAACGGCAGCGCGTTTTCGATGGTGGTGAACGGTTGACCTGCCAAGGCGAGCGGCAAACCGCGCTCACTAATGACCTGGCTGGCACTCACTCGATCCATCACGAAGGCATCGACACGGCCCAGCGCGACATCCTGCTCCACATTGGATTCGTAGGTGCGGATATCGATCTCGTCGGCGTTCGGCTGCTCACGCAACAGCTGCTCGTAGTTAGAGCCTAGGTTCACCGCCACGCTTTTGCCGGACAAATCGTCGACGCCTTCGATGGTGTCGTTACCGGCACGTACGACCACTTGGGCACCGTCGTATACATAAGGCGCGGTAAAGGCATACTTGGCTTTGCGCTCATCGGTGATAGTGATTTGGTTGGCAATGGTATCGATGCGACCCGATTCCAGCATGCCCGCCAAGCCCGAGAAGCTCGCGGTCACGAATTCGATCTCGTCGCCGGTGATCTCCCCTACTGCATTCATCACATCGACTTCGAAACCCTTCAGCTCATCTTGCTCGACATAGGTGAACGGGAAGTAGCCACCCGACATACCGACACGCAGCGTGTCAGCCTGGGCAGCCATGGATGCCCATCCCGCAACGCCCAAGGAGAGCGCCATCACAGTCTTTTTCAAACGGCTTACGTTCATCATACGGTTTTCCTCATCGGGCCTTAGGCCCCTCGTAGAGACAGGGGCACTGGCGTCGGGGTGCCCGTCACCAGCGCAATGCCGACAAGATACCAGCAAAAAGGAAATAATAAACCGCCTGCTTATGATTTTTTGGAACTAGCCATCTCTCAAGTTGACTGCATCGACTCGCCGCCCAGGCCGACGACCTGCTCTAACTGCTCATAGGCATGCCGTAGCCACACCTTCATACGTTGGCGCTCGGCAATGTTCATCAGGCGGCGGTCGTTGGCCACCGCCCAGAAGCTACTGTTATTGAAATCGATTTTTTGGGTGAGCTTGGCATGCAGTCTTGGAAGCTCGATGAGCGCCACCCCCTGGTCAAGAGCTTGCGTATAGGTATCTGACTGCAGAAAGCGCTCGAAATGTTCGCCGCGGCCTTTGTTCTGCACCACCACGATGTCTACGGGTTGCGATGCGTAGCGCGCCAACACCTGAGACAGCAGCGTCACCGAATCGGCGCCATCGTCCATCACGTGCCACCACACGACTTGCATACCCAACTCATCGAGCAGGCCGAACACATCGGTTTCTTCGATCCAGCGATTGATGGGCTGGGCCGATTGCGCGGCCAAGTCGATGATCAAATCGCGATCCGGGTGCTCCTCGACCGCCGAGAGCATGCCGTCCAGGCTGTCGTCGTCGCCTACCACCACCGGCGAGGCGTACTCTTGATAAAAGCGTGAAAACGTACCGTGGGAGGCGTCGCAATCAAAGCCCAAAAACGGCCGTTCGTGATCGATGTAGTACTGCGCCAACACCCGCGCCGTCATCGACTTGCCCACCCCGCCCTTCTCACCACCAATAAAGTGAACCTTACCCATCCGTGTCTCTCCGCCGTCGGGCCCGATGCCCTGTTGGGAATTTAGCAGGAAAACAGATTGAGCTAGACTTCAAATAAGCACCATAAAAAGGTGGTACATGCTGCCTGATTTGCTCCATAACTCTTCATAATTAGACGCTCTGACTGAGGGATATTAAACACAGGAAGCACAAAAAAATAATAAAAAACAACATTTTAAATTTTTTTTACTGAGCCAGTCAGCTTTGTAGCGATTACGTCCATATATTTTTTAGCTTGAGCATGCATGAGCGAAATTATAGAACCAAAAGCGTCACCCTGATCCATTAGCAAAAACTGCCGATAGGGCGTCAGGATACGACACCACACAGCGTCACGGAGAGGTAGAGGAATACGTCATGAGCACCCACCAGCTTATGCTGCAACATAGATTGCATAGCAAAATTGCTAAAATTTGCATAATAGGGCTAGGTTACGTCGGTTTGCCACTGGCATTACGCTATGTCGAAGCTGGTTTTCGGGTAATAGGAGTGGATATTGATCAGTCAAAAATCGATCTCCTGAGTAGTCGAAAAAGCTACATTGAGCACATACCATCAGAAAAAATTGAAGCCGCTAGTCACTGCGGGTTTGAAGCCAGCTCCAACTTTAGCCGCGTCGCAGAAGCTGACGCCATCATCCTTTGCGTGCCTACCCCTCTCAATAAATACCGCGAACCAAATATTAATTTTGTCATAGACACAGTTAACGCTATCAAGCCCTACCTGCGCGAAAACCAAATTGTGTCATTGGAGAGCACCACCTATCCGGGCACTACTGAGGAAGAGCTGTTACCACGCGTCCAGGAAAGTGGCATGATCGTTGGAGAAACTATTTTCTTAGTCTACTCACCAGAACGGGAAGATCCTGGCAATCCAGACTATGAGACTCGCACGATTCCTAAAGTGGTTGGTGGACACACCCCAGCCTGTCTCGAAGTGGGTATTGCGCTTTACTCACCCGCGATTGATCAGGTCGTGCCAGTCAGCTCTACCAAAACAGCCGAAATGACCAAGCTGTTAGAGAATATCCACCGCGCTGTAAATATCGGCTTAGTCAACGAGATGAAAATGGTCGCCGATCGAATGGGCATTGATATATTTGAGGTTGTGGATGCCGCAGCAACTAAACCCTTTGGCTTCACACCCTATTACCCGGGCCCAGGCCTAGGTGGCCACTGTATTCCTATTGACCCCTTCTACCTTACCTGGAAAGCTCGAGAATATGGACTGAATACTCGTTTTATCGAGCTTTCTGGGGAGGTGAACCGCGCCATGCCAGAGTACGTGGTGAACAAACTTATAGATGGCCTGAATGAGAATGGCAAGGCGCTCAAAAACAGCCGCGTACTAGTATTAGGTATCGCCTACAAAAAGAATGTGGACGATATGCGCGAGTCTCCCTCAGTAAAGATCATGGAGTTGATCCAAGCAAAAGGCGCAAAGGTGGCCTACAGCGATCCCCATGTACCCATTTTCCCAAAAATGCGAGAACACCATTTTGAGTTGGCAAGCGTGGAACTGAACGTTGAGAGTTTGGCGAGCTTCGATGCTGTGGTGCTGGCTACCGACCATGACTGTTTCGATTTCGAACTGATCAAGCAGCATGCCCAGTTGATAATTGACAGCCGCGGTACTTTCCGCGAGTCCTACTCACATATTATCAAGGCCTGAGGAAAAGCATGAAAAACTTTGCCCTAATTGGCGCTGCTGGCTACATAGCTCCTCGTCATATGAGAGCGATTAAGGAAACCGGCAACCATCTGGCAGCTGCCTATGACATCAACGATTCGGTGGGAATCATAGACTCCACATCTCCCCAAAGTGCGTTTTTTACCGAGTTTGAGCGCTTCCAAGAGCATGCTTGGCAGCTCAAGCGTACCCCACAGACTGCGCTGGACTACGTAACGGTATGCTCACCCAACTACCTGCACCATGCCCATATCGCCGCAGGCCTAAGGCTTGGCTGTAACGTGATCTGCGAGAAGCCGCTAGTACCTACACCTGCACTACTTGATGAGCTAGCGTTAATTGAGCATGAGACTGGCAAGCGGGTCTTCAACATTCTGCAGCTACGACACCACTCAGCCATCCTGGACCTAAAACAGAAAGTAGAGAATAGCTCACGCTCAAACAAGTATGAGGTGGAGCTTACCTATATCACTTCCCGCGGCAAGTGGTATATGGAGAGCTGGAAAGGCGACCCGCGCAAGTCCTTCGGTGTAGCCACCAACATCGGCGTCCACTTCTTTGATATGTTGTACTTCGTCTTTGGTAGCCTACAGAGGAATGTGCTGCACTACGCCAGCGACAACAAAGCCGCTGGTTACCTTGAATACGAGAGGGCTCGGGTACCCTGGTTTCTTTCTATCGACGCCAATGACTTACCGGAAAGCATCAAGGGTAAGCAACCCACCTACCGCTCCATTACCGTAGATGGGCAAGAGATCGAGTTCTCCAGCGGCTTTACCGACCTACATACGATAAGTTACCAAGAGATTCTCGCTAACCGCGGCTACGGCATTGAGGATGTGCGCCACTGCATTGAGGCCGTGAACATTATCAGCTCCGCCAAGCCTGCTCCAGGGGTCGGTAAAGCTCACCCATTCCTGAGCAGGCTGGTATGAAATGGATAACTCGAGCTTGATGATTCATGACTCTGCCATTATCGATGAAGGAGCCCAGATAGGTGAAGGCTCCCGCGTATGGCACTTCGTGCATGTATGTAGCGGGGCTCAAATTGGCAAAGGCGTCTCACTGGGGCAAAACGTCTTCGTCGGCAATAAAGCCGTGATTGGCGATAATTGTAAAGTGCAGAACAATGTTTCCATTTATGACAATGTCACCCTGGAAGAAGGCGTATTTTGCGGCCCCAGCATGGTATTCACTAACGTCTACAATCCCCGCTCGCTCATCGAACGAAAAAATGAATACCGCGACACACTAGTGAAGAAGGGCGCCACCTTGGGAGCCAACAGCACTATCGTCTGTGGTGTAACCATCGGCGAGTACGCCTTTATCGGCGCCGGAGCAGTCGTCAATAAAGACGTTTTAGCTTACGCCCTTATGGTAGGCGTCCCGGCCCGGCAAATCGGCTGGATGAGCCAATACGGCGAACAACTAGCTCTACCATTGCAAGGACAAAGCGAAGCAGTATGTCAGTATACCGGTGACCGCTATGTACTAAATGGCAACCAGCTGAAGAGGATGAGCGCATGATTCACTTTATTGACCTAGCTGCCCAACAAGCTCGCATAAAAGATAAAATCGACGCAGGTATCCAGCGGGTGTTGGCCCACGGTCAGTACATCCTTGGCCCCGAAGTGGCCGAGCTGGAAGAAAAACTCGCTGCCTATACAGGCACCAAGCACTGCATTACCTGCGCTAACGGCACAGACGCCTTACAGATCGCCCTTATGGCGCTTGGGATCGGCTACGGAGATGAGGTGATTACTCCCGGTTTCACTTATATCGCCACCGCCGAAACGGTAGCGCTGCTGGGTGCCAAACCAGTTTATGTGGATATTGACCTACGCACCTACACCCTAAATCCATCAGCGCTAGAAACAGCCATTACACCGCGAACTAAGGCCATTATTCCCGTTTCACTCTATGGTCAGTGCGCTAATTTTGACGCCATTAATGCCATTGCGGAAAAATACGGTATCCCGGTAATTGAAGACGCTGCCCAGAGCTTTGGCGCTACATATAAAGGCCGCCAATCTTGCAACCTAAGCACCATCGCCACTACTAGCTTCTTCCCGAGCAAACCGCTGGGTTGTTATGGTGATGGAGGTGCAATGTTTACCAACGATGATGAGCTCGCTAAAGCACTACGCCAAATTGCCCAACATGGTCAGGATCGACGCTATCATCACATTCGTGTAGGCGTGAATAGTCGGCTGGATACCCTACAGGCTGCTATCCTACTGACCAAACTAGAAATTTTTAACGAAGAACTACTACTACGCCAGCAAGTAGCCGAGCGCTACACTCAACTACTCAACGACGCAGGCATAACCACCACACCTTATGTCGCCCCTCACAATACTTGTGCCTGGGCACAGTACACCATCCGGGTCGAAAATCGTGTCGAGGTACAAGCCAAATTGAAAGAAAGTGGGATTCCAACTGCTGTACACTACCCAACCACGTTAAACCAGCAACCTGCGGTCGCTGACAAAACAGCAGACCTGCCCGTAGGGGATAAAGCAGCGACCCAGGTGATAAACTTACCAATGTCACCTTACCTTCATCAGCATCATCAAGAAATCATAGCGAAGGCTATCTATCATACCTGCAAATATTGAAAGGAAATAAAATGATTTCTGGTAAAAAAATTTTTATCACAGGTGGTGCTGGCTTTATTGCCAGCATGCTAATCTCACGCCTTGCAGACCAAAATGAGATTATTGTCTTCGACAATTACACTCGCAACACGCTTAAAGACACTGAATACTCACAGCATCCTAATGTAAAGCAGATTAAAGGTGATGTGTTAGATTACTCCTCATTAAAGTCTGAAATGCGAGATTCACAGATAGTCATACATGCCGCCGCAATCGCAGGTATTGAGTCTACTGTACGCAATCCAGTAAATACTATGCGGGTTAATATGATTGGAGCTGCAAATGCGATGGAAGCAGCTAAAGAACTGGGAGGCATTGAACGCTTCATCGACTTTTCCACTTCGGAAGTGTTTGGATCTCAGGCTTTCAAAGTAGGTGAGAACCATCAGACGGTTACAGGAGCAGTTGGCGAAGCAAGGTGGACTTATGCTGTTAGTAAATTGGCAGGCGAGCATTTAGCCCATGCCTACTACAAACAATACCAACTACCGACTGTCACCGTACGCCCATTCAACGTATATGGACCGGGACAAACTGGTGAGGGCGCCTTATCCATCTTTATACGAAAAGCGCTAAAGAATGAAGACATTTTCATATTTGGTGACGGGTCTCAAATTCGCGCATGGTGCTATATTGACGACATGGTAAAAGGAGTGCTTTGTGCTTTAGAGCACCCAAGCGCTGTAGGAGAATCTTTTAACATTGGAAACTCCCGTGCTGTAACAACAATTTACGGACTTGCTCAAACAGTTTGTCGCATTTTAGAAAGCTCTTCTCAGATTGTATTTAAGAATTCGTTATCGGCCGATATCGAACTACGCATCCCGGAAGTTAGAAAAGCGCAGGAGCTAATTGATTTTAAAGCTACCATAGATTTAGAAGAAGGGTTAAGAAAAACAGCCTATTGGATTAAAAACAACGAAACAAAACTGCCTCCACTTTCAAACTTATTCCAAAATTGATCATGCTAAAATTATCCCATCCCAATATCAGCGAAAAAGCAATTGAAGCAGTAACAAAAGTACTTCGCTCTGGTCAACTCGTACATGGAGAAGAGTGTGAAGCCTTTGAACTGGAAATAGCTAACTATCTTGACTGTAAAGATGCCATCCTTGTATCTTCTGGGACAGCCGCACTACATGTAGCCCTTATATCGTTAAACATCGGCCCTGGTGATGCAGTGATAGTTCCTGATTTCACGTTCCCAGCAACTGCGAATGCAGTAGCAATGACAGGAGCTGAAGTTATTATCGTGGATGTACTGCCGGAAAATTATACAATAGATACTGTACATCTAGAAAATACTATTCAACAGTGGAATAGACCTGAAATATTAAGGGCAATTATTCCTGTGCATGAATTCGGCTGTATGGCTAATATGTCTGAAATTATGCGTATAGCTAATACTCATAATCTCAAAGTAATAGAAGATGCTGCCTGTGCATTGGGAGCTCAACAAAAAGGACGAAAGGCAGGAACAATCGGAGATATTGGTTGCTTTTCTTTTCACCCAAGAAAAACTATTACCACAGGAGAAGGTGGGGCAATCACAACAAACAACCCTGCAATAGCAGCTCGCATGCGGCGATTGCGTAATCACGGAATAGAGCGAACTGAAGGGAAAGTTGCTTTTATAGAGCCAGCTCTTAACTATCGATTAACTAATTTTCAAGCAGCTTTAGGAAGAAGCCAACTACCAGAGCTGGACGACTGGATATCGAAAAGAAAAAGGTTAGCAGAGCTTTACGTTTATAACTTAAAAAAGCTAACAGCAAGTGGGCAATTAAAGTGCCCCCAGCTTACAACAGGGCATAGCTGGCAAACATTCATGGTGGTATTATCTAGCTTACATGACCGAGACTTAGTTATTCAAGAACTCAAAATAAGACTTATAGAAGCAAACCTGGGCGCACAAAGCTTATCTACAATCAATTCATATAACACTCTAAACTCTCAACAAAAAATAGGCTCGATACTATTCAAGAAAGGGCTTGCACTGCCTTTACACGAACAATTAAAAGACACGGATATAACAACAATCTCTCAGGCTCTAGAAGACATTCTCATCAATAAAAACTCTCAGGCAAATGATTAAAAAACTAAAACGCTTTTGGAAGGCTCAGCTACAGACCTTCAAATTAAAACATGACCGTTTTTTACCTTTTGGCGACTATATTGTTGACCGATGGGAAAAAGCCCGTCTCCTAGGGTTTGGGGAGGGAAGTTCTATTTATGACTCAAGCCTAGTCATTGGTGATGTGTTAGTGGGTTCAAACACTTGGATTGGACCTTTCACTATTTTAGATGGTTCTGGTGGCAGCTTAACAATTGGAAATAACTGCTCTATTTCTGCTGGCGTTCAAATTTATACTCACGACACTGTTAAACGCTCGATAAGCGGAGGTAAGATACCTATAGAAAAAGCAAGTACAAAAATAGGTTCTAACTGTTACATCGGCCCAAATGCTGTCATCTCCAAAGGCGTAGTAATCGGCAATTGTGTTATTATAGGTGCAAACAGCCTAGTACTTGATGACATACCTTCTTATACTAAAGCATATGGCAGTCCGGCTAAACTCACAGGTATGCTCAACTCAAATACAGAAAGAGGCATTAATTGAAATGAAAGTAGCTATATTGCCAATGGAAATTGCTAGCTATATAAGCACTACTGGCCGTGCTCTTAGAAAGTCAGGAATTACGACATTCACTATCAACACTACCACACCTGATAAAAGGTACCAAAAAGAGAACTACAACCTAACTCTTCAAAGAAACGAAAGCGTAAGCTTTTATGGCAGTCTTAGCAAAACCCTAGCACAAGAATTTGATGTACTTAATTATGTATGGGGGGAGTCGATCTTCTCTGATTTCAGTGATGTGTTATATGCAAAGAGTCGAGGAAAAAAAACGATACCTAGCTTTTTAGGAAGCGACGTAAGACGTTATGAATTTGCAAAAAATATATCACCTTATTTCGAATACGACAACCAGCCCGATGATGGTAGAAAAGAAAGGAAATTAGCATTTTGGTCCGACATCAATAACAGGACAGCAATTACAGGCTCTGAGGAAATGGAGATTTTGGTAAGTGACTTCTTCGATACTTGCCATAACATAGGCTATGGAGGAATGGATGAATACTTAAAAATGAAAACTGTTTTCTCTCAAGGAGAAACGATAACGATTGTCCATGCCCCCTCCAACCCCAGAATTAAAGGAACAGAATATGTTAGGCAGGCCATAAAAAAAATAAAGGACATCTTAGGAGAGGAAAAAATAAACTATATTGAGCTCACTGACGTCAGCCACCAAGAGGCTTTAGAAACATATTCACGTGCCGATATTATCTTAGATCAATTTAAAATTGGAAGTTTGGGGTATTTAGCCCATGAAGCAATGGCATTAGGAAAACCAGTTATCACTTACGTTTCACCTAAAATCATAGAACTTCTTCCCGAACAACCTCCTATACTAAACACAACCCCACAAGAAATATATGACAACTTATTAAATCTAATAAAAGACAAGGACCTCATTTACAGCTTGGGAGAAAAATCAAAGAAATATATACAGAAATACCATACACAAAAATCCTTTACCAATCGCGTGAAGCATGCTTTTACTCAAAAAACAGCCGTAAAAACAAGCGATTATTCAGAATAAACAGCACTTCTTAAAAGAGCCATGAAGAAATCTTCATGGCTCTTTCTTTCGGGCCTTAAAGATAAATTGATAAATCCATAACCTTTGCGTTCTCAATCTTAGAAAAACTATCTGAAACATTGTATTTTCTTATCAATTTCAAAATCTCTTCTTCAAGTGCTGGCGAAGCAACAAACTCTTTCAAATACAAACGAGACCTCTCCCCTTGCAACAGACTAAAGGCTATATCTTTAATGCCATACACCGTATGCAGCAGGAAGGCGAGTTTGGTGCGCTGGCTATCGCTTAGCTTCGCCATACGCTCATGGCTGGGTAGGAGAACAGTATCACCGCTTGTTAGCTCGGTGGCTTGTCGTTTTTCAGCAGGTACGGTTTCTGGTAAGTGACTGCGGTACTGCAGATTTTGAAGCGTAAAAAATCTAAACTCATTCCTAGCTGCCCAATGTTGCAACTCCGCTAGGTTGGGTTGGTGCTCATGGGTCGGCTGAAACGCAATCTTCACTTGTATCAATAACGTACTTTCCAGTGCTTGCTCGCCATTTTCCAACACTTTTATAGCATCGTGTAGATCATCTAGCACTAGCATATCAATGCTGGGCAGCCCATCAATATCGTCTAGGCGCACAGTACTGATGGGCAACTCTGCGAGAGTTTTTACTTTATCACGCAGGTACTCGGGCTGCTGGACTTCTGGCAGTAGCTTAAGCGTGCTGCCTTTTTCGGCATCTAACGCGGCGTAAAGTGTGTTGGGTTGACCGTCGCCTAGCAGTGCGTGGGGGTAGTGATGTAGCTCGCCGTACTCTTTTAGGGCCTCTACACTTTTGTTGAGTATGCTGGCGGGGTCAAAGCTGATAACGGTTAAGTGCCCTGTAGCCATCCATTTTGGGTAACTAGGATCGCGGGGGAGCACGGCGGCGTTGTCAATAATGGTAATGGGTTTATCCAAGTGCCATTTAAAGGCCGTTTCTTGTTCTGCTTCTGGCTCTTCCTCACTTCGTGCTTCGGGCAGCTCTAGCGGCTGCTTATCATCTTCAAACCATAGCTCGCCTTCTTTATTGAAAGTGAGCGCTTCTGGGGCTTTGCCTTCGCAGTAACGTACCCAAATAGCCCGCAGGGCGTTATTAAAATGATTAGCAAAGCGCGGGGCATCGCACACAGGGGAGTAGTGCAAAATAGTGCGCAGCCCGGCCCGAATAAACGCTAGATTGGGTAGGTCATTGGCAAGTTCTTTAACCCGATGGCGGTATTCAGCCCAACTGCTAGTCACCAGTTCCTGCAGGCCTGCATTAATTAAATGCGTGGCGCTGTGGCGGCCTGCAAAGGTGGGTCCAGGTAGAGTAACCACGGGTACGCCCATTAATAGCGCTTCACATGTGGTTAGGCCGCCGGAGTAGGGCCAAGTATCTAACGCAATATCAATCCGCTGGTAGGTGCCGATAAAGTCTTTATGATTAGTAGGGCCTTCTAACAGCACGCGGTGTTGTTCGATGCCTTGGTTTGCCATCTCCTCCCAGATCCGGCGGCAAAAGTCGTCGCTCTCATACTGAGCACCGCGCAGCAGCAGGCGACTTTCTGGCAGCTCGTGCATCAACTTCGCCCATTCCCTCAGCAACTGGGCGCTGATTTTAGCCGGATTATTTAAACACCCCAGGGTAATGTAGCGGTTTTTAAGCGCGGGTACCGAGGTAGTGGCTGGGGCATAGGGGCAAGGCATGTAGCAAATGTAGTCATCCGGCAAACGGATGAGCTTTTCCGTATATTGATCATCTACTCCCTCGGGCGTTTCAATACTGTCCGAGAGTAAGTAGTCGATAAACTCTAGGCCCATGGTATTGACTAGCCCACCCACCCATTTAACGCATAGCGGGGCGGGGCGCATAGAAATTGCCTGCAAACAGCTTCCATCACCGTGGCCAGAAAGATCGATTAGTATATCAATTTTGTCGTTGCGTATTTGTTCCGCCGCAGCCTCTTGACTTAAATGACGTATTTGACGCCACTGTTTGCAAGCACCGCGAATTTTCTGGGTAATTTCATCGTTAATATCATTGGTTGAATAAGCAAAGAAATGTATATCTGAACGACTGTGCTCAAGCGCAGTAGCAATCATCTGGCCCACAGGATGTAACCTGAAACCTGAAGAGACGAGGCCAACACGAAGCGGCTTGGTCTTATCTTTTTTTTCTGACGCTGGGCTCATCAGAGGCAAGGAAAATTTGTCACTCCACCCTTTGGCAAAAGCCAGCATCTCAGATTGCGTTGCTGCAGGATTATAGTGTTTAGCAAAAAATATATTGGAATAAGCCATGGCAAAATCAGGCTTGACTTCCAATGATTTTTTATAATAGATCTCAGACTTTTCATACTCACCTATATCTTTATATAGATTACCAAGATTATTATAAACTGTGTGATTATTGGGATATTTTCTCTCTAACAACTGATAATTCTTAAAAGCTTCACTGAAAAATTTGGTTTGGTACTGTAGAGCACCCAACAGTAGGCGAGAAAGAAGCTCGTCGTACCCTAATTCCAATGCTTTTTTGGCGTGATCTAATGCTGCCATATGCTTTCCTGCACTTTGCAACATCTCTGCTAACCGATATTGCGCAGGTGCATAGCTTTCATCCATTTGTAGTACTTTAAGCTGGTAATCAATCGCCTGCTGTTCATCTCCTTCCCGATAACAAGCTGCTGCTAAACTCGTCAGTGTTAATGGATCATTTGGTTCTAGCTCATATGATTTCAAGAGAGGCGAAAGCGAAGATTGTGTATCACCCGCTTCCAAATATGCAGTCCCCAAAGCCTTCCATGCGAACGCACTGCCAGGATAACGCTCAACCATTTGCTGTGCTGCCTGTTGCGCCTGTAGTAAATGTTTGGCTTTATAGAGCGCCATAAAAGCATCTACTTCTGCTTGAGGAACACCTAAGGCATTGCTATGGCGCTTAGCGTTTTTAGGAATATTCATTTTTCTCTGCCGAGTTTTTTTCTTAGCCATGACGCCCTTTTCTCGAATACATTGATGAGTATGCATACCACTATACTCATTAATCACTTAAGACAATCGAAAAAAAACCCGGGACTAAGCCCGGGTTCTCTGGGTTTAAAACAAGCTTATTGTAGCAGCGAAAGAACGCTCTGCGGGCTCTGGTTGGCCTGGGCCAGAATAGAGGTACCTGCCTGCTCAAGGATCTGAGCGCGTGTCAGGTTGGATACCTCAACAGCGTAATCTGCATCTTCAATACGTGAACGAGCAGCCTGTAGGTTAGTCGAGGTCGTTGCAATGTTATCCAACGCCGTTTCAAAACGGTTCTGCACGGCACCTAAGTTACTACGCTGTTTATCAACTTCTGCCAAGCGTGCATCAAGAATAGCCAGCGCATCACTATTAGTTCCATCGCTAGACAACACATCAAAACCGTTTGCATCTACAGAGCGGGCTACCCCACCGACACTTGCGAGAGATGCTGCTGCAACAAAACCACCGCCACTTGTTGCCTGCATATTCCAGCCGCCACCGGTTGTAACACTACCGTCAGCTGAACCTTTACCGATAGCAATAGAAATAGTTTCACCGTCTTTAGCACCCACTTGGATACTAAATGAAGTACTAGTAGCCGCGGTAAACAAATCACGTCCGTTAAACTGCGTCTGTTCTGTTACACGGTCTATTTCTGCTAAACGTTCGTTGACCTCTTCCTGAATAGAGTCGATGTCCTGGGCAGTATTGGTATCGTTTTGTGCCTGAACAGTCAGCTCACGAATACGCTGTAAGTTATCGTTGATCTGATCCAGCGAGCCTTCAGCCGTTTGTGCCAAAGAGATACCATCGTTAGCATTACGCGCTGCTTGATTTAGGCCAGTTACAGTGCTGGTCATGCGGTTAGCAATAGCTTGGCCAGCGGCGTCGTCAGCAGCACTGTTAATGCGCAGACCAGAGGACAGTCGCTCTTGTGCCTGCTGTAGCGAGCTTTGTGCACTCTTTAGATTATTTTGGCCAATCAGTGCAGTAATATTAGTATTGATGACAGACATAGTAAATCTCCAAAGATCACCTGTAATGTGCAGCTATTAATATGCAGTTATTGGTTATTAATGGCCACAGTATCAATTTCTTCAACGTTTCTCTAGTTCCTAACCATTACTGGCGGGAGCCAAGAGTTTTACTGTAGCAGCGAGAGTACGCTCTGCGGGCTCTGGTTTGCCTGAGCCAGAATAGATGTACCTGCCTGCTCAAGAATCTGGGCGCGAGTGAGGTTAGAAACCTCAACAGCGTAATCAGCGTCCTCAATACGTGAACGGGCTGCTTGAAGGTTAGTAGAAGTTGTGGAAATATTATCTAGTGCTGTTTCAAACCGGTTTTGCATCGCACCCAGATTACTACGTTCTTTATCAACTGTTGATAAGCGCGTGTCCAAAATCGCTAATGCATCAGCTTGGAGAACATCGAAGCCCGATGAACTCACCCCACGGGTATCACCTGCTGCCAAATTACCTTGCGCGCCAGCGACTGCAGTTGCTGTGTACATATTCCAGCCAGCAGCAGAAGTAGCACTGCCCGCGCCATCTGCTGCACCAATGCTAATTGAGATGGTTTCACCATCTTTCGCACCAACCTGGATAGAGAAGGATGTATCTGCCGCGCCTGCAAACAAATTGCGTCCGTTAAACTGGGTCTGATCAGTTACGCGATCAATCTCAGCCAGACGCTCGTTGACTTCTTCCTGAATCGAGTCAATGTCTTGGGCCGTGTTAGTATCATTCTGCGCTTGAACAGTCAGCTCACGAATACGCTGCAAGTTATCGTTGATTTGATCTAATGAACCTTCAGCCGTTTGTGCCAGCGAGATACCGTCGTTAGCGTTACGCGCAGCTTGGTTTAGGCCAGTTACAGTACTGGTCATACGGTTGGCGATGGCTTGGCCAGCAGCGTCGTCAGCGGCACTGTTGATGCGCAGGCCAGAAGACAGTCGCTCTTGTGCCTGTTGTAGAGAACTTTGAGCACTTTTCAGGTTATTTTGGCCAATCAACGCTGTGATATTGGTATTGATAACAGACATTTCCGTCTCCTACTATGGTTAATGGCCTAATCGGCCCACCTTACGGCTCACTGCCGTTGTATTAATTAACGGCCGCCAAAGAAAATACTTAAATTTTTTGCGCTCGCGCTTTGTATCGAAATGTGTCAAAAAAAATACAAAAAGACACAAAAAAAGAGGGAAGCACTGAGTGAGCCACGCCTGACGTTATATGGAAAGACTCTAGTTATTCAAAAAAACCCGGCATCAGTGGAAACTGATGCCGGGCTATTTAGCAGACAGCTAATCGATATACGCTTAATTAGCCGATGTGAAAATCACATCAAATTTTGGTTTACTGGAGCAGCGAAAGTACACTCTGTGGGCTCTGGTTTGCCTGGGCCAGAATAGACGTACCTGCCTGCTCAAGAATCTGGGCACGGGTCAGACTAGAAACCTCGACGGCATAGTCGGCATCTTCAATACGTGAACGCGCTGCTTGTAAATTAGTAGACGTTGTTTGAATGTTATCCAACGCAGTCTCGAAGCGATTCTGTATCGCACCCAAATTGCTACGCTCTTCATCAACCGCGCCAATTTTATCATCAAGAATCGCAAGCGCATTTGTTTGGAGAACATCGAAACCACCAGCAGTTACGCCTCGAGCTTCTCCACCTACAGTGGCGACTGAGTTGGTACCAGCAGCATCAAGCATATTCCAGCCACCGCCATTAGTAGAGGTACCGGACGCACTTGCACCACCTACACTGATTGAAATAGTTTCTCCATCCTTTGCACCTACCTGGATCGAGAATGTAGTGCCTGAGGCACCAGCAGCAAACAAATTGCGACCATTAAACTGAGTCTGCTCAGTTACACGATCAATTTCAGCCAGACGCTCGTTGACTTCTTCCTGAATAGAGTCAATGTCCTGCGCAGTGTTAGTATCATTTTGTGCTTGAACCGTCAGCTCACGAATGCGCTGCAAGTTATCGTTGATCTGATCCAGTGAGCCTTCAGCAGTTTGTGCCAATGAAATACCATCGTTAGCATTACGAGCAGCTTGATTCAGGCCCGTCACTGTGCTGGTCATACGGTTGGCAATGGCTTGACCTGCGGCGTCGTCAGCGGCACTGTTGATGCGAAGGCCAGAAGAAAGGCGCTCTTGAGCTTGCTGTAGCGAGCTTTGAGCGCCCTTCAGGTTGTTTTGGCCAATCAACGCTGTGATGTTGGTATTGATAACAGACATGTGCTTCTCCTGCATATAGTTACTGGCCTGTTCGGCCTGCCTTACGGCTGACTGCCGTTGTATTAATTAACGGCAGCTAGGAGAAATACTTAAATTTTTTACGCTCATTTTTGCAAAAAATCTTTCTGTTATCTGAAATCGCTCGTTTTGCTGTCTGCCATGTCTTGCACCCACCACAATCGCTCAGGCCAAGTACATGCTCAGTAAAATCTCCAGTCAAAGAGAGCTAGGGCTTAAAATAATTTAAGCCAAAGGGCACTATCTACGATTTGCCATCTGAGAATTCATCATATCAAGCTGTTGAAACAAATATCCGCTAGTGGAATTCATTTGCGACATCATCATATCGAGCTGGGTGAACTGCTGACGATAACGCTCAACCGTACGCTCAATAGATGTTTCCATTCGCCCAAAGCGACTGTCTAACGACTCTATTCGCCCTTCCGCACTACGCTGGGCACTGCCCAAAGCTCCATTTTCGCTTAGAACGCGATCTAATACTGCACTTACTTGCCCCCCCATACCGGCGTCATCACTATCACTTGCAAAAAATGCCGCCACGGCATCTTGATTATTCGCCACAGCATCACTCATTTTGGTTGAATCAAGCTCGAGTGAGCCATCTTTTTTAAGCTCAATACCAATGTCGGATAGGCGAGAGATATCGCCGCCGGACACATTGCCTACCAATGCAGAACGCAATTGAGACTCAATAGAGCGCACTGCGCGATCACCAATCAAGCTACCTGCCTCATCACCACCGCCATTGAAAGCAGTTAATTCACCAATTTTGGCTTTCAGATCGTTGTAACCTTTTACAAAGCCTTCAATGGCTTCACGCACGGCCAACGTATTTCGTGCGACCACGACGGTATTAGGACTATTTTCTTCAGTGACTTTTTCTACGTTTAGCGTTACGCCTGCAATAGCACCTTGAACGCTGTTGCTCTCGCTAGTAATAGCAATACCGTTAACTTTCAGTTCGGCATTACGCCCTTCATAAGCGGTGGCTTCGTCTGCCACTAATATTGAACCACCTGTCAGCCCAGAAAACGACATGTCGTTAATAGAGGCTTCCTTACCGGTAGTTGTCGAATTCAGCGCTAACCTGTATCCCGTGCCATCATTGACGATAGAGGCTCTGACTTTAGGACCTTCTTCAAAATCAAAAGCATTAATTTGGTCACGAATGGCTTCTAATGAGCTCCCTTCAGCAAGCACGATATTTCGTGTAATCGGTTCACCGTTGTCGTCGTTTCCAAAAGTTAATGTCAGGCTTGCCCCAGCTTCGGTGAGACCTTGGGTGAGAGCTCCCTCTCCCGAAATGCTGTTCGTAGCTAAGCTACCCGCGCGGGCTAGCTGGGTCACCTCTACATCATATCGGCCTGCGGTTGCGTCACTGCTAGCGGTCGCTTTAACAGATGTACCGCCACGTATTTCGGTTGAAAGGCTTTGATAGAGTGCGGGATCGTTAAGCTTATTAACTGATGATTGGAACTGAGATAGCGCACTTTTCAGCTGCCCATAGCCAGAAATCTTGGCTGTTTGCTGCGTTTTTTGCTCCGTGATGGGCACCAGCTTTTGGCGCTCTGCGCCACGTAACTGTTCCAGTAGGCCATTGAGATCTAACCCTGATCCAACGCCAAGAGAAGTGATCGTAGCCATTACCTCAGTTCCTCGTATATCAGATAAGATCAGCTTGTATTGTCAGTATCGGCAAACGAGACAATAACTTTAGCCCTGTTGATTCTTGCATGCCTAAACTGAATGCGATGACTGAATTTTTTGGTGCGATGCCGCACTCGGTTTCTGCGGTCAGCATACAATACGCAGCGTTGTGCCTCGCATCATAGTCGATAAGCTCAACCAAAGCTCACATTGAGCTTAGCGGCCATTAACTTAGACCTTGGTCTAATCCCCCTCCTGCATTATAATGCACTGCAGCACACCCATTTTGCTGCGAATGCAGGAGCCTCCCCCATGCCCGCCGAAGCGTTACCCTCTGCGTCGACCGCCTCCTTCCATATTCAGCGCAGCTTACGACACTGTCTCTCCAGCGTGGCCGAAATGCTGTATGAGAGCGGACACGTGCTCGAAACCATTACACTGACACAGCGAGGCCTGTCCCGCCAAGAGCTGGATAGGCTTCGCCAGCAGCACCCGCGCTGGGCGATTTGCCAAACCACCTTGGAAAAGAGCGACGCCGCCATGTTCAATGACTATGGCCGCTTGGTGTTGACGCCATTGGGCCGAGAGCTAATGTTCGATATGTTTGGTCAAGGTGCCGCCGACTGCGCTTGAGCATCATTAGCGATATGAAAACGCCCGCTGAGAAAGCGGGCGTTGGCAGATGCTGATGTCGCGCTGCGTTAGCACTGATATTTCAGTACTAATGCTTCGATTCTGAGAGAACCGCTTAGCGCAGCCCTAACAGCGAAAGAATAAACAGCACGACAACGATCAGGCCGATGATATAGATGATGTTACGCATAATGGCACTCCTTGCTTTTGCGTTTCATGGAAATCAAAGGGTTGCTTCCCTTCAACGGGTGCTTTTAGCGTAGCAGGCTTTTTATCGATTTGCGTAATGTCCGTCAGCGTTCCGCTGAGGGAACCTTGTCTGTGCATGGCTTTCAGAGCCGTACCACTCTCTTCTCAGGTATCGCCATGAAAACGACGGCTTTTATGCTGGCGTGTGCAATAAGTGCGTTGACCGTTACGCCGGTCCTTGCGTCAGCCCCTTCATCGGAGGCGCTGCAAGCACTCGATCGACAGGCCCGAACCCTCGATCGTCTACACACCGTCGTGGTGGCACATGACGGTACGATCATTCATGAGCATCATCAGGGCGGTCCCGGCGTCGCGGAGCCTGCCAACGTCAAGTCGCTTTCTAAAACGGTATTGGCCGCCGTGACCGGCGCGGCCATCGAATCAGGCATTATCGAATCGGTGGATCAGCCCCTCGTGGCGCTACTCGATAACGTGCCGAGCAGCGCCGATCGTCGAGTCAACGACATCACGGTCGCTCACCTGTTGGCCCAGCAGGCTGGGTTGGAGCGCACTTCCGGCAGCAACTACGGCGCTTGGGTAGCTAGCGCTCACTGGGTCAACGATGCGCTTACACGCCCGTTCGTCGACCGTCCTGGTGGTCGAATGCTCTACTCTACTGGCACCAGCCATTTGCTGTCGGCAGCGCTGACTCAGGCCAGCGGCGAAAGCACGCTTGCACTTGCGCAGCGCTTGTTGGGCGAGCCGCTTGGTATTGCGATTCCCCCTTGGCCGCAGGACCCTCAAGGGATCTATTTTGGTGGGAACGACATGCAGCTTTCCCCACGCGCGCTCATTGCGATTGGGGAGCTATACCGTAATGACGGCAGGACCGATGGCCAGCGCGTGCTGCCAGAGGGTTGGGTAGAAGACTCTTGGACGCCCAGAGGCCAATCGCCTTGGACAGGTGATGGCTACGGTTTTGGCTGGTTTATGACGACGCTCGCGGGGGAAGACGTTGCTTACGGGAGAGGATATGGCGGGCAGGCGCTGTATGTGATTCCTGAGCGCGACATGACGGTGGTGATTACGTCAGACCCAACGCCGCCCTCTCCCGGCGGTCAATTTCAGCAACGGTTGAATGAGCTGGTCGTCGGTTTATTGGAGGATGAGTAGCGCGGCGCAAGAAACGTCACGCCCTCGCCAACTACTCCCCTTTATGCGCCAAACTCATCAAGTAGAGCGCAGCGGCCAGCGCCAGCACGGACAGTGCCAAGTAGATCGCATCCAGCGGTGTGGCGAAGCGAATGTCCACCACGGCGCGGAAGAACTCGATGATCACGGCCAGAATCACCACGCGGGCGATTTTGTCTTTCAACTGATCCAGCGAGGCGACGTTGAAGGGATGGGCGGGGTAACGCACCTCGGCTTGGTCGATACGCGAGACGAACAATCGATACACGCCCAGCCCGAAAATCAGCAGCACGATGGCAATCAGATAGATATCCACCGCGATAATGATGTCGGGCACCAGGGTGTCATGGATATTTTGGCTGTCATCCACCAAGTAGTAGTGCAGCACATCCCCCACTACCTTAAAAATATCCAACGTACCGACGATAAACAGCATCAGCGAGCCCAGCAGGCTTGGCACCACCGCCAGCATGACCAAAAAGCGCGAATTCCACAGCGCCGTCTCGATACGCCTCTCCCAAGTAGACTGCTCGTGAGGCGGCTTGGGTGGCGGTGTCGACTGAGGTGAAGGTGAGTGACTCATCGTAGACGCATTGCTCCTTATGGTATCCAAGCCCATCACAAACGTACCTTGACTCTGCCTAACACGTCGACCAGCGGAGCCAGTTCACAAGCAGCGCTTGGTAAGCATTAAATAAGATTCATCAAGACGACCGTAAACGTCACGCCCGTCAGCAAAAACCCCAGCGCGAGCATCAGGCCATCTCTCGCCACCAACCCCAGCCCAAACAGCGAAAGTGCCAATCCAGCGCCATTGGCACTGAAAGGGATGAACTCCATGGGTGGCATCGCTAACGCCACCAGCAGGCAAGCGAAGGCCGTCACCCGAATACCGATATAACCCGTCATCCACGCCAAGCGCACGCCCAGCAGTCCATCGATCCAGCGGGCCGGTTTTTTCATGTAGTGCAGCCCTTTATCGAATTTATGCCGAGACAAAGAGCGGTTGAGCAACCAACCAGGTAGCCAAAACGTTGCTCGACCGATCAAAAGCTGCACCGACGTGAGCAGCACCAAGGCGGCCATCAGCGTGGGCATCCCGGGGATATCACCAATGATCGGCGCCAGCGTAATCAAGCCTGCCAACAGCAGCAGCGGCCCAAACGAGCGCCGCCCCACCGCATGCACCACATCATCCACGCTAACCTGCGCGTTTTCCCGCTCCATCCGTTCCATGGTGTGGATCAGTTCGGTTAAATTCGTTGCTTCCTGCGTATCGCTCATGGGCGTCTCGGCGCTCCTTTACCGTGAGTGTTGTGATGGATTACGCTCTCGTCGGGTGAATGGCTGAGTTTGCTGCGAATGAAGTCGCTATGACTGACGTAAAGTAGATCCGCCAGCCGACGGATGCGATGCTCTTCCAGCGGGTCGAGCGAGCCATCGGCCCAGGCCAGCTCCCACATGAGGTTCACCAGCTCCAGGCGCTGATCGTAGTCGTAGTGCTGTTTGATCAGGCTAACGAACTGATAGTGATCCACTGCATCGTCGACCTCCGCCTCTGCCAATGCCATCAACTGGCTGACATCTTGCTCATCGAGCCGGTAGCGCGCCATCAGCATCTTCTTGAGGGCCGCGCGCTCTACGTCGCTCTGATCGTAGTCCGCGCGCATCACCTCACACAGTATCGCTGCCGAGGCTAGCTCCAGTGTCAGGCTTTGATCATCACGCTGCTCAGGCGCAGAGAGGGCCTGTTGAAAAAAAGAGTGAATGGCATCCAGCACGGCGAACTCCTCCTGTCAGTGGCTAGCTTAGGACTCCAAGATGCCTCGAGAGTGCCGCCTCAATCCTTGCGCTTGGCGAGCTGCTCTTTGAGCTGTTTGGGCACTTGTTTGATGATCAGCCGATCTTGGGTTTCGTCATATTCAATACTGGAACCCAGCAGGTGTGAATCGAAGCTGATCGAGACGCCGCCAGAGCGACCGGTAAAGCGACGAAACTGGCTGATGGTGCGTTTGTCCGGCGGTATTTCCGGCGAAAGGCCGTAGTCGGCGTTGCGAATATGGTCGTAAAACGCCTTGGGCTGCTGCTCGTCGACGAGCTCGGAGAGCTCTTCCAGCGTCATGGGTTCGCCACGGCGTAACTGCTCGTTGGCGTAGTCGACCAGCGTATCGGTTTTTTCACGACTGGCATCGTCGTCCAGGTCCTCTTTTTCGACGTAGTCGCTAAAGGCTTTCAGCAGCGTACGGGTTTCGGCCGGGGCATCGATGCCCTCCTCCATCCCCAGCAGCGCCGCGACGCCGTCGGCCAGCTTTTTACCGCCGCGGTCCTTCAGGAACGACACGTACTGCGTGCTTTCCGCGCCGCTCTGCCACTGGGTCACGTTGATGCGGGCCGCCAGCGTGAGCTGGCTCGTATTGAGCTGGGCGGCGGGCACCGCTTGGTGCGCGTCGTTGAAGCCAATGCCTTCCCGCTGATGCACGAGCGCCATGAACAGCGTTTCGGTGTCGCCTTGACGAAGATGGGCGATGACCAAGAAACCGCCCACCGAGAGCTGTCCCTGCAGCGTTTGAGCCAGCCGCTCGGCCATGGCGCTGGCCAACTGAGCAAAGGTTTGCTCGTCGGCTTGATACGCCTTGAGCCACGCCACCAACGGCCCCGCTTGCTCACCCTGCTCGGCAAAACGCCCCCAGCCTTTTGCCTTGGTGTTGTAAGTGTCGTTTAGCGCGTTCACCAAGCTTGCCATCACCGCGTCATCGCTAGCGGTGTCGGCCTCGGTAGGTGGGGCAGTCACACTCAAGCGTTCGCCGTCGAGGGAAGGCTCCAAGCGGTAAACGGTACTGTGTAGTAGCGGCATAAACAAACATCACCTTTTGAAAAAACGTCGACTAGCACACATCGATATCAAGGCTTCAAGCGGTAGCCAGTGCGGAAAATCCAGGCAATGGTGGCAAGACTTGCCGCCAGAAACAGCAGGATCATCGCCACGCTGGCCCCTAAGCTGACATCGCTGATGCCGTAGAAGCTCCAGCGGAAGCCGCTGACGAGATAGACCACCGGATTCACCAGGGTCACGCTCTGCCAAAACGGCGGGAGCATATCGATGGAATAGAAGCTGCCGCCTAAAAACGTGAGTGGCGTAATCACCAGCAGCGGCACGAGCTGCAGCTTGTCGAAGCCATCTGCCCAGATGCCGATAATGAAACCCAGCAAGCTGAAGGTGACGGCGGTCAGCACTAGGAACGTCAGCATCCAGAACGGGTGGGCGATCTGCAGGGGCACAAAGAAGCTGGACGTGCCGAGGATGATCAGCCCCAGCAGTATCGATTTCGAGGCCGCCGCCCCTACGTAGCCCACGACGATCTCTAGATAGGAGATCGGCGCCGACAAAATCTCATAGATGCTGCCGGAGAATTTGGGAAAAAAGATGCCAAACGAGGCGTTCGAGACACTTTGGGTCAGCAGCATGAGCATGATCAAGCCAGGCACGATGAAGGCGCCGTAGCTCACGCCGCCAATTTCCGTGATCCGCGAGCCAATCGCCGCGCCAAACACCACGAAGTAGAGCGAGGTGGAGATCACCGGCGAGACGACGCTTTGCAGCAGCGTGCGGCGGGTGCGCGCCATTTCCGCCATGTAAATCGCGCGAACGGGATAGAGGTTCATGAACGCTCCTTCACCAAGTCAACGAAGATGTCTTCCAGCGAGCTCTGCCGGGTGTGTAGGTCTTTAAAGCCAATGCCCGCCTGCTCTAGCTGCGTTAACAAGGTAGAGATCCCGCGCCCTTCCTCTTCCTGACGACCATCGTAGGTGTATACCAGCTCATGACCGTCGGCGGCCAAGCTGAGCGCTTCCTGCGCCAGTGCGGGCGGCAATTCCGCCAGCGGGCTATGCAGTTGCAGGGTCAGTTGCTTGCTGCCCAGCTTTTTCATGAGCGCGGCTTTTTCTTCCACCAGCACGATCTCGCCGCGATTGATGACGCCAATGCGGTCGGCCATCTCTTCGGCTTCTTCGATGTAGTGGGTCGTGAGAATGATCGTTACCCCCTCATCGCGCAGCCCGCGCACCACGTCCCACATGTCCCGGCGAAGCTCGACATCCACCCCGGCGGTCGGCTCATCCAAAAACAGAATGCGCGGCTCGTGGGAGAGTGCTTTCGCAATCAAAACCCGGCGTTTCATACCGCCGGAGAGCGTCATCAAACGGTTGTGACGCTTATCCCACAGCGAGAGCGACTTGAGCACTTTTTCGATATGGGCTGGATTGGGGGCTTTGCCAAACAGGCCGCGGCTGAAACTCACCGTGTTCCACACCGTTTCGAACGCTTCGTTGGTGAGTTCTTGCGGCACGAGACCGATCCGCTCGCGGGCTTGGCGGTAATCGCGCACGCTATCGAAGCCGTCGACGATGACATGGCCTTCGCTTGGGTTAACCAAGCCACATACCACGCTAATCAGCGTGGTTTTACCCGCCCCGTTCGGGCCGAGCAGAGCAAAGATTTCACCGCGTTGGATGGTCAAATCCACACGGGTGAGCGCCTGAAAGCCACCTTCGTAGGTTTTATTCAGGCCATCGATGGTGATGATAGGGTCGTTCAAGGCGTGCTCCTTACATCGCGGGCCAGCGCAGTACCGGCACAGCACGATGCCAATGGCACCGCGACGGCAGCCGCGGTGCATGACGGCCTTTAAAAGGGATTAGACGATGTCTGGAAAGGCGGCGTGCGCCGCCAGTCAGACAGAGTGCTAGGTGCGGCTGGTGATTTCGAGCAAGTGATAACCAAACTGAGTCTGTACCGGCCCATGCACTTTATTGAGTTCACCGCTGAAGACGACCTTGTCGAATTCAGGCACCATTTGGCCGGGGCCAAAGCTACCCAGGTCACCGCCTTGGCGACCAGAAGGACAGCTAGAGTGCTGCTTGGCGACATCGGCGAAATCACGACCGTTTTCGATCTCTTGTTTCAGCGCGTTGCACTGCTCTTCGCTGCTTACCAAAATATGACGGGCGCTGGCACGTGCCATAACGAACTCCTTTAATAAAACCAATTTGGCGGGCCAGTTTACCACGCCTGCCGCTAGTCGTGACCCAAGGCACCGCTATAACGAAGCGCCTCGCCCACCTTCGCCAAAGCGCGCTCGTGCGCCTGCACCGACAGCGGCCCACGGGTACACGCCACCACGACCCAAGGGCCGTTTTCGGCGCGGCTCTCCTGGGAGGCGAGCACCTCGCGAGAGGCAATACCAGCATCACAGCTTCGCCGATGCTGCGTGCCCGTTTTGTGCGCAAATGTGAATGCGCGGCCCATGCCCCGTTTCAAACGGTGCTCACCGGATTGGGTTCGTTGCATGATGCCAAGCAGCGTTTGGCGCTGTTCGGCATTCATATCCTCCATGCCACCGCGATGCAAGCTGGCCAGTAGGTCGCCATAGGCGCGAAGCGTGCCGACGTTTTCACCCGTGGCTTCATAAGCATCGAAGGCGTGGTCATAGTCGGGTTGGCCGAAGCTTTCTTCGCTCACGTCCAGCACACGGGCCAACGCAGCGGAGCGCTGGTTCACACCGTATTGTCGCAGGGCGATAAAATCTAACCCGCTCAGCTGGCGAGCCCCGGGATGCCATTGGCCATACACGCCTTGGCGAACGTCCACCAGCTTGCTGATGGGGCCGAGATGCTCCGGCTGGCCGTTGCTGGCAGCGATCATACGGCGGGCACGAGCATTCACGGCATCCAGGCCGACGCGGTCGATCAGCATGTCCGTGGCGGTGTTGTCGCTGACGGTAAGCATCTGCTCGAGCAGGTAGCGCACCGAGATCGGCGTGCCGGGGTCGTGCCAATTGACCGGCCCTGCGCCATCGACAAAGTCGCTACGTGCCAGGATCAGGCGTTCATCCAAGGAGAGCGTGCCCGCCTGACGCTCGGCCAGCACCTGAGCCGCCACGGGCACTTTAATCAGCGATGCCAAATACCAGGGGGCGTCTGCCTGCCACGCGTACGCCTCGCCCGTTGCGAGATTCTGAACGTAAACGCCAAGTGCTCCGCCAAATACGTCTTCAATGGCGCTTATTCGGGCGTCTAGATCGCCTTGCCAAGGGCTCTGCTTATCGACCTCGTAATACCAGTTCGTGTTGGCCCATACCGTGGCGCTGGCGGGCAATAAAACACCTACCAGCGCTGCCGCTAACCAGCATTTAAACTGTCGCAACCGTACCTCCTACCGCTGATGGTGGCGAATTATTTGTATCGGGCGATCCAGCGCGTTAGCCAAATCCACAGCGCGGCCCCAATAATCAACAGCCCACCGACGCCAAGCGCCTGTGGATAGGTGTACATGCCTTCTCCTTCCAGCAGAAAACGCAGCACCAGAAAAATCATTACAATGTGAAAAATGAACGCTTTGAGGGCATCGCTACCCACGACCGTCAGCGGTGTCAACACCCGAGATGCCGCCGACCCACCCGCTAGCGCCATTCCCAGAATCACCAGCGCACCACCCACGCTGTACAGCGTGAATTTTAGCCCAGGCGGGTGCTTGCCATCGTTATTCGCCACCGCCAACATCGCGGCAGACACATCGCCTTCGGCCAAGGCCAATCCATAGAACGCGGCGACCATGACAGCCCCCACGCCCACCAGCGCCAGCACCAGTCGTCGCCGCAGCGCCGTATCAAAATAGCAGCGTAGCAGGGCTTCACCGATCAGCAGGCCCGTCAAAATCAGCGGCGCGCGGCTGAGCTGCCCCCAGGTGTAGTGGTCTTCATGATCGACCAGCAACGCTTTCAAAGTATCGTTACCGCCAAAGCTTAACCCCTGCAGCCAGGCAGAAAGCGTGGTCAAGCCAATAATGAGCGTACACCGACTCCATAGCGGTGCGCGCGCCCATAGCGGCAGCACGAGCGGCACCCAGAGTAGCGCAATGGCGTAAAAGCCGAGAATCTCTACCCAAATCGCAAAGCGCTGGTAAAGCAGCGCATCGACAATATCACCAGGCGCGTAATACGGCAGCATCTCGACGATGGTGAGCGCCTTGTACCAAAACCACACTTCTATCGCGCGCACCCACAGTTTTAGCCGCCTTCTTGGCCATGCATCCGTTTGGGTAGACGCTAAAAACGCCACGGCCAGCGCAATCCCAAATACTAAAATGAACAGAGAAGAAGAGAACTTGGTAAGAAAGTGGACGGGCACCATGCCCCAATCGGGCACGTTGCGTATGCCAATCAGCCCGCTCACCGTGTGGCTGAGAATCATCAGCCCAATCGCTATACCACGGGCGAGATCGATCGCATCTATACGCCCTTCCGCACGGGGAAGGTGCGGCACTTCTTGCCAGGTAAACACGTTAGCAACGTCCTTGTAGGGTGTTCGTGTTAGTGAAGCGTTGCTTTTACCATAGCCTATCCGTCTAGTGAGATACGGCGCGTTATTAAACGTTGCCACTCTTCCAACACAATAATTCCAACACAACAGTGCCCCGCAATGGCGGGGCACTGTGCTGCTCATCCATGAGCGTGAGGTGAAGGACTTCCTTTCGCTAAGAGGGGGTTACTGGCCGGACGTGTCGTTCTTTTCCGTTTCCCACTGCTCCTGCTCTTCTTCCTCTTCTTCATACGTAAATTCTTGCTCTTCCTCTTCGTACTCGGTGGTCACGTCATCCGTCGTGGCATCCTGCTCCTGACCGGTGTCGTAGGAGTTATAGGTGCCTTGCTCGTCCTGCATGGTCTCTTCTTGCGGTGTTGTAGGCTGCTCTTCGTGCTCTTCCATCGCAAACGCCAACGGGCTTGCTACCAGACCAAACGATACACCCAGAATACCCAGTTTCTTGAGAGCTTCCTTTTTCATGGTCGTGCCTCCTAATGGCAACTCTTTCGTTCAATTCAGCGTTCAATATTCACAACGTTGCAACTTCACGATCGATAAGAGCGGCGAGTCGTCCTAACTTTTCGCTCTTGCCCAGTCATTGCAGTCAACGTACCAGGGCATACCAACAACTCATATATTATATATTTTTCAAAAGCTTATTTAATAAATGCGCGGTTATATATCCACTGATTCGCGACTTTTAATTAGCGAAAACTTGTTTATGTTTGACACATGGGACCCAGCGATTCATGCCATTCAGCACGCAGGCTAATTAAGCATCAGAGATAGCGGTCAAAGCAGAAGCGTTGGAGGGAGAGGTTGCAAGGCCAGAAAGGCTTATTTTAACCCAACATAACTGCTGGTATCTTTTGGTCACCGTTCATCGTATCGAGAAAACAAATGTCTACCCAACAAGCATCCACGTTTCGTTTAGTGACCCGCAGCGATTTTGATGGTTTGGTTTGCGGTGCCCTGCTCAAGCATTTGGGCCTCATCGACGACATTACCTTCGTGCATCCGAAGGACATGCAGGACGGCAACATTGAGATCGATGCCAACGACATCACCACCAACCTGCCCTACGTGCCTGGCTGCCACTTGGCTTTCGATCACCATTTGAGCGAAACGGTGCGTAACGTCGAGCGGGCCGACAACCACATCATCAATGCAGACGCCCCGTCTGCGGCCCGCGTGGTGTGGGAGTACTACGGCGGACATGAGGCCTTCCCCGCCCGCTGGGACGACATGATGGACGCCGTCGATAAAGGTGATTCTGCCCAGTTCAATAAAGACGAGATTCTCGATCCTCAGGGGTGGGTGCTGCTGAACTTCATCATGGATGCCCGCACGGGCCTGGGCCGCTTTCGCGATTTTCGTATTTCCAACTATCAGTTGATGATGAAGTTGATCGATTACTGTCGAGAGCACACCATCGATGAAATCCTCGCCCTCGACGATGTACACGAGCGCACTACGCTTTACCGTGAACACGAAACGTTAGCGAAAGAGCAGATCAAGCGCTGCGCTACCGTACATGGCAACGTGGTGGTGCTGGACCTACGCAACGAGGAGATCATCTACGCGACCAACCGCTTTGTCATCTACGCCATGTACCCCGACTGCAATATCTCGATTCACGTAATGTGGGGGCTCAAGCAGCAGAACACCGTGCTAGCGATTGGTAAATCGATCCTCAACCGCTCCAGCCGCACCAACGTAGGCGAGCTGTGCCTAAGCTACGGCGGTGGCGGTCACCTGAACGCGGGCACCTGCCAAGTCGATAACGACCAGGCAGAGAAAGCGCTGGCGGAGATTATCGGGAAGATTAGAGCGGATGGGTAAAGAAGCTACTTATCTACCTTCGTTCTTCTAATACCCACCTCGTCTTCGCCCCTCACGTCACTAGCGTCTAAGGGGCGAAGCAAACGACTCTTCTTCAATACCCCATGACATCGGGCAGCCAAGTGGCCAGCCCAGGTACGGCGATCAGCAGCAGAATGGTCGCCAGGATGGGCAGCAAGAAGGGTAGTATCGCGGCCACCACTTGGTCATAGCGTAAGCGTGTAATGCCCACCATCAAGAACAGCACCGTGCCAAACGGCGGGGTAATCACGCCTACCGACAGCGTAATCACCATGACGATACCGAAGTGTACGGGGTCTAGCCCGGCGCTCAGCGCGGCGGGCACGACAATGGGGGTGAAAATTAGGATGCTTTCGATCACCGACATGAAGCAGCCGATCAGCAGGAAGAACAGCGCAAAGCAGAGCAGCAGCACGAACATGGGCATATCGATACTAGCCACTTGGCCCGCCAGCGCCTGGGGGATGCCCATACGCACGAGAATCCAGCCATAGAAGCTAGATACCGCGATAATCAGCAGGATCACCGCACTGAACATCAGGGTGCGACGGAAAGCATTGAAAAGGTCCCGCCAACTCAAATCGCGATAGATCAAGCCACCCAAAATCACCGCATAGAGCGAGGCAATCGCGCCTGCCTCTGTCGGTGTGAAAAAGCCGCCCCAGATGCCACCGACAATGATCGCCGGCATCATCAACGGCAGAATGGCACGTTTTCCCGTGCGGGCGACTTCACACGCATCGAAGGGAACCGGCTTCGGCATCACCACCTTGCCACTGGCCGATAGCAATAGCGTCATGCCCATGAGCAGCAGCGCCATCAATATGCCCGGCAGTAGCCCCGCCATGAACAGCCCACCGATACTCACATTGGCCAGCCAGCCATAGACCACGAGGGCGATGCTGGGCGGGAGGATGGGGCCGATCACACTGGAGGCCGCCGTGATGCCGGTCGAGTACCCCAGTGCGTAGCCACGCTCTTTCATGGCTTTGATTTCGATGCTGCCAAGCCCGGCAGCGTCGGCGACGGCAGTGCCCGACATAGTGGCAAAAATAGAGCTGGCGACCACGTTAGCGTGGCCCAGGCCGCCCTTGGTAAAGCCCACCAAGGCGGTGGCAAAGTCAAAAATGCGCGTCGTGGTGGAGCCGATATTCATGATATTGGCGGCCAAGATGAACAGCGGGATTGCTAAAAGCGTAAAGTTATTGAGGGTTTGTACCATCCGTAATGGCAGCAGCTCGACGGGCAACCCGCCGGTTCCCGTCACGACGAGGGCAACAAAGGACGTCACGCCGATGGCGACCACGACAGGTAAGCCCATCGCCATGAGCGCTAGCAGGCCACCGACAAAAATCAGTAATTCGGTCATGGCCGAGAGGCCTCCTCTTCACGGGCCGCGCCCAACCACACCACGGGACCACGCACGCATTGCCACAGGGCGATCAGCGCCATGCCCACAAAGCTGAAAAAGACACCGTAATAGAGGTAACTGAAACTGATGCTGAGCGAGACGGTTTTATTGTTGGCGCTCACGTCCGACATGATCCACGCACCCCAAGCGGCAAGCGCGAAAAAGCCAAACGAGATCAGCGCCGTGAGACGATATTGAACATGCCGACCCAGGCCGGAAAGCTTGTGACTAAACAGATCAACGGCTAGGTGCTCGCCGCGCACCCAAGCCGATAAAGACCCAAAACCAATGGCATAGATGGCTAGCATCGAAGCCACCTCTTCTGTCCAGGGCATTCCAACGCCGAGCAGGTCGCGGGCAATCACGGCCGCCACGATCAGCAGCAGAATAGCGGCCATGAGCGCAACGCCCACCCCGTCGCAGAGACGAGTCACACTCCTTAGCGTATAGAAAGCCACTCGATCCAACCCTTTGCTGGGCGCTACCGCGTCTTCCACCAGAAAGCTCCTTATCTGAACGTTTTTTGATCGCCTATGGAAACCCGTCGTTGATAGCGTATTGACCTGACGTCTAAAACAGCGACGACCCAAGGGGCCGTCGCGAGCGCTGTGCTACGTGTGTTACTGGTCTTGATGACCCAGCGCGTCTTCACGAACACCTTCGGCCATATCCGCCATGACGCGGTCAATGGCCGGTAACGCGGCTTCACGGAAAGGTGCAACGTCTGGCTCGATCACGGTCATGCCTTCCTCTTGAAGGGCTTCGAGATAGAACTCGTCGAGTTCGCGCTCTTGCTCTGAACCGTATTGACGGGCCACGTCGATTGCCTCTTCGATCAGCGCTTGGTCCTCGGCTTCGAGGCCATCCCACCAGCGCGAGCTGGCCACCCAGCTCCACGGGAACTGTACATGGCTGGTCATGATCAGGTAGTCCTGTACTTCCCAGAGACGGCGAGTGTAGGGGGAGGAGAGCGAGTTCTCATGACCATCGACCTGACCGGTCTGCATGGCAAGATAAATTTCGGGCGCGGGCACGTTGACGACCTGAGCACCGATCTCTTCCCACACTTCCAGCCATACTGGCAGCGACGGTAGGCGCAGGCGGAAGCCTTCCAGATCTTCCGGCGTGTGGATCTCTTTATTCGCCGTCATATGGCGGGGCCCGCGGTGCTGCAAACCAAAATACTTCAAGCCGCCCTGGCTTTCGGCTTGCTCCACCAGCGCTTGGCCGGACGGACTCTCCATGTAGGCATCCACTTCCTCCCAGGTGGTGAACACGAAAGGAACCGTAATGGCGTCATATTCAGGCGCATACTGCTGGCGCCAGTTACCGCCGGTGATGGAGAGCTGGGTTTGACCCAAGTTGAGCAGTTCCAGCACGGCGTTTTCGCCGCCTAGCGAACCGGCTAGGAAAGGCCGCACGTCAAAGCGGCCGGGCGCTTTCTCTTCCAAATACTCGGCGAAGCGCTCCACGGCGGCACTTTCGGAACCGCCCTCGCTCATGGTGTTATTGACTTGAATCTCAATGGGGTTGGCCAGCGCGAACGGGGCTGTCGTCAACATGCCTAAGGTCGCCAGCGTGGCAAGCAGGTGTTTCCGCATGGGAAGGCTCTCTATGGTTGTCATTATTGGGTGTGATGCTGGCTCGATCTTGAAACAAGCCGCCAAGGCGCTCAAATCGGCGTTCGAGAAGGCAGGCTTCGTCAATGACGATGGCTGCAATCGCCCAGAGAATGGCGCCTTTTCAGAGACGCGGCGAAAGAGTGCGACTAAAGATGGATACTCAAGCGCTCGGATTCGTCACCCAATGACGCTTTCCCGAGCAGTTCAATATCAAGTCACTGTGGGAGTATTCTCCATGCACGAAACCAAGCAGGTCGTGTTCATCACCGGTGCGACGTCCGGCATTGGGCTCGCGTGCGCTCACCTCTTTGCCCAGGCAGGCTGGGCACTCGTTTTGACAGGCCGACGCCAGGAACGTCTAGAGCAGCTACAGGCGACCTTTGAAAAACAAGTACCGACTCATACGGCGGCGCTGGACGTCAGCGACGCCAAAGCGGTGGCCAGCGTCGTGGCGGCCTTGCCCGAGCCTTTTCAGCGGGTGCGCACGCTGATCAACAATGCCGGGCTGGCGCTGGGCAAGGATCCGGCACCGCAAGCATCACTGGATGACTGGCACCGTATGATCGATACCAACATCAAAGGGCTGGTCAACGTCACCAAATACTTGCTGCCGCATCTGTGCGCTTCTCCCTCAGGGGCCACGATCATCAACCTGGGCTCCATTGCCGCCAATACGCCCTACCCGGGCGGCCATGTATACGGTGCCACCAAGGCTTTCGTGGAGCAGTTCAGCTATAACCTACGCTGTGACGTGGGCCCGCTGGGCATTCGCGTCACGGACCTGGCCCCCGGCATGACGGCCAGCGAGTTCACCCTGGTGCGCATGAAGGGCGACCAGAGCGTCGCCGACCGCTACTACGAAGGTGCGCAACCGCTCCAGCCGGAAGACGTGGCCACGCAGGCGCTGCATGTGGCCTCCCTGCCTGCCCACGTCAACATCACCCGCCTGGAAGTCATGCCCGTGTGTCAGCAGTGGTCAGCACCGACCATTTTGCGCAATCAGACGTGAGTGTTGGCTCGGCCCATTACGTCGCTGGGCCAACCACATGCTTCACCTCTAGGTAGGCACTCAGTCCCCAAGGCCCCAACTCGCGGCCAATGCCGCTACGCTTGAAGCCGCCCCAGGCGGTTTCGGGCAGTACGAGCTGCTCGCTGTTGTACCAAATACTGCCTGCCCTCAACTGGCGGCCAACGCGCTTGGCGCGTTCCGGATCACCACTGATCACCGTGGCGGCGAGGCCAAAGTCACTGGCATTGGCAAGCCGAATGGCTTCGGCATCGCTGGTCACGCTATGGCCGCAAAGCACGGGGCCGAAGATCTCTTCTTTCCACAAACGGCTCTCTACCGGCACATCGCGGTAAAGTGTGGGTGCTAGAAAATAGCCTTGCGCGGGTAGCGTGCGGTGCCGCCCATCGCGCACTACCGTGAGGCCTTCCTGCTCGGCAATATCCAGATAACGCTTTACCGCATCGCGCTGCTTGGCGCTGGTCAACGGCCCTAAGTCGGTACCTTCGGCAAGCGGGTCGCCCAGTGTCAGCGCATCCATCCGTTCGGCAAGCGCCGCATAAAGTGCTTCGGTAATGTCTTCGTGTACCAATAGACGCGACGTGGCTGAGCAGATCTGCCCAGCGTTGAAGTAGATACCGGCCATCACCCAGTCAGCGGCTTGGGCAGGGTCTGCGTCTTCCATCACTACAATGGGCGATTTACCGCCCAGCTCCAGCGATACGCTCGCGGTGCGGGTACTGGCAGCCTGCATGACGGCCTCGCCCACGCGGTTACTGCCGGTAAAGGAGATTTTATCCACGCCAGGGTGGTTCGTCAGCGGCGCACCGATGCCCTCACCGTCACCATTGAGCAGATTCAACACCCCTGCGGGCAAGCCGATTTCCAGCGCGATCTCCGCCAGCACCCGTTCAGGCAGTGGCGTCACTTCCGACGGTTTGAGCACGGCAGTGCAGCCTGCAGCCAAGGCAGGCGCCAGCTTCCAGGCACTGGTCACTAGCGGGAAGTTCCAGGGTGCGATCAGCCCCACGACGCCGACAGGGTCGTGATACGTGCGTGCTTCAACGCCGTCCATGTCGACATTGACCCGTTCCCCTTGCCGGGCATCCAGCGCTTTGGCTTGCTTGGCGTAGTAGCGATAGCAGGCAATCGCATCGTCCAGATCAACACCTGCTTCCACCAGAGGCTTACCGTTATTGGTGGCCGACAGGGTGATCAATGCCTCTCGACGAGACGCTAGTGCATCAGCAAATCCATCGAGGTAGTTGGCACGTGCGCCCCCTCCCAACGCCTGCCATTCAGGTTGAGCCTGTTGAGCGGCGTTGACGGCAGCGTCGACATCTGAGGCATCTCCCGCTGTGACCTGGGCAATACGCTCCTCGAGGTAAGGATTCATCACGTCGAGCAAACGGGTGCCCTTCGATGCAACCCACTGGTTGTTGATGAACTGCTGGTTGAGTGTCTGCATGGAAACGTCCTAGTCAGAAGGTGAGCACGCGCGCTGCCAAGCAGCGGCATCGATCTCGATCAGTAGCGGCCCGCTGGGAGCACGGTTGGCGAGCGCCTCGGAAAGCTCGTCGGGGCTCTCTACCAGCATGCCCGGGCAGCCGAAGCCTTCGGCCAGAGTCAGGAAGTTGGGCGCTTGAATATCGACCCCCAAGCGAGCTACGCCGTTGGCATCCATATAGCGGCGGATCTCTTCATAACCGGCGTTATGCCATAGCACGACGACCACGGGCAGACGAGCTTCCACGGCGGTGGCGAGTTCCGAGAGTGTAAACATCACCCCGCCATCCCCCACCAACGCTACGACGGGTAAATCTGGCCGGGCTAGCTGCGCCCCTAGTGCCGCAGGTAGCCCATAGCCCAAGGTGCCGTAGCCAGTAGACGCATTGAAATAGCGGCGCGGCGCGGGCTGGCTGACGAGGTGGTTGCCGGCATACACCGGCGCGGTGGAGTCGCCCACGAGAATGGCGTCAGGCAAATGGTCGGCCAGCGTTGCGTAGAGGGGCACGAAATCGCTAAACGCGGGATCGTTGGCCAAATCCAACGCGTTCAGAGTAGAGGCCGTTCGCTCGACGCCCTGACGTTTCAGAGGCTCAGAAAAATGCTTGAGCAGAAGCTGCAAACTCCGCCCGGCATCGCCCACCAGGCCGAGCGTAGTACGCTGATTGCGCACCAGCTGCTCGGGATCGATGTCGATACGAATCAGCGTGCCGTTGAGATGAAAGCCGTCGTCGAAAACGACGTCATAGTCGGTTTCGCCCAGCTCGGTGCCTATGGCCAAAATCACATCGGCACTGGCAGCCAGCTCCCTCACAGCGGGCAGTGCGGCATTGGCTCCCAGGTCCAGCGGGTGATCACACCCCAGCAGCCCCTTGGCGTTGATAGTCGTCACCGTGGGGGCATCCAACTGCTCAACCAGCGCTCGCGCGGCGTCAGGCGCTGACACACAGCCACCGCCCAGCAGCACCAGAGGCTGCTGCGCCGCCTTGAGTAGCCGAGCCGCCTCGGCCAGCCCTTCCGGGTCGGGAGCCGCGCGGTATAGCGTGGGCGCTTGCCAGCTAGTCGGCACGCTGACAGGCGCATTAAACAGATCGATGGGGATTTCGATATGTACCGGGCCTGGGCGAGCACCACTGAACACGGCAAAGGCGCGGGCCAGTACTTCCGGCAGCGTGCTGGCATCCAGCAGCGTGTGGCTAAACCGCGTCACGCCGCTGATCAGTTGCTGCTGGCTGGGCAGTTCGTGCAGCCGCCCCTGACCTAAACCCAAGGTATCGCGTCGGTTGACGCTGGAGATCACCAGCATAGGAATGGAGTCCGCCAGGGCTTGGCCCATGGCGGTGGCTATATTGGTCATCCCCGGCCCGGTGATGATCAAGCACACCCCCGGCTGACCGCTGGCACGGGCATAGCCATCGGCCATGAAGCCAACCCCCTGCTCGTGGCGCGGGGTGATGTGCTCTACCTCACTGCCTTCCAGGCCACGGTACAGCTCGACCGTGTGTACACCGGGAATGCCAAACAGTGCCCGCACGCCGTAGGTATCGCGCAGCAGATGGATCAACAGATCGGCGCAGGTCATCGTCGTTGACTCGTTCATACCAGGCCCCTTAGAAGAAAAACGTGTGGGCCATAAAGGCAATGATCGGCAGCGTAATGGCCGTACGCAGCAGGAATACCACCGCCAGCTCCCAGAACTTGATGGGAATCTTCGACTTGAGCAGCAGCGCACCAATTTCCGACATATACACCAGCTGCGTCATGGAGAGGCAGGCAATCACGAAGCGGGTCAGCTCGCTATCGATGTTGGTGGCCAGCACGGCAGGCAGGAACATGTCCGCGAATCCTACCAGCGTGGCAGGGGCGGCCGCCTGGGCTTCGGGAAGCCGCAGCAGCTCCAGCACCGGCACCATGGGGTAAGAGAGCCAGGTAAATAGCGGCGTGAACTCGGCCAGAATCAGCGCTACGGTGCCAATCGCAAACACCAGCGGCAACAGCGTCAAGAAGATGTCGATAACGTTGAGCAGCGCCAACCGTGCTAGTTCTTTTGGCCCTGGCGCGCCTGCCGCGCGGCGGGTGGCCTGCAACAGGCTGTAGCGGAACAGGCCCACGTTTTCGGTGCGCTCCTCGCTTAACTGGCAGCCGACCGGCTCGTAGTAGTCATCGGATTTACGCGACAGCGGCGGAATCCGCGAGACAACCACCGCAGCAATTAAGCCCGACACCACGACGGTAAAGTAGAACGGCACGAACAGGTGATTGAGATTGACGAAATTGACTACTAACAGACTAAAAGCGATGGACGCGACAGAGAAGTTCGTTGCAATCACCGAGGCTTCGCGGCCATTGTAATAGCCCTGCTCGTACTGTTGGGCAGTAATCAGCACGCCCACCGTTCCCGACCCCATCCAAGAGGCAGTCGCATCGATAGCGCTTCGCCCAGGCAAGTTGAAAATGATGCGAAACGGTTTGCGTACCATGGTGCCAATGAACTCCATGAAACCGAATTCGACCAGAAATGGCAGCAATACGGCAGCAAAGAAGAAAAAGGTCAACAACACAGGGGCTAAGTCATTGAGCATGACACCGCCGGTAAACGACGCAGTGACGAACTCAGGCCCAAACTGGAAAAAGGTCATGATGACAAAAACGGCGCCCAAGACCCGCATGGCTATCCAAATCGCGCCCACATTGAACATATCGTGGAAAGGCCCACTTTTCGCCCAGGCAGGTTGGGTGACTTTAACGTAGAGCGTCACGACGACTGACAGGCACAATACGAACAACGCGATAGCGGGTAAGGCGTCCTCCAGCAGAGATTGCAGCCCATCTGCCATGACCCCCATGCCAATATTGATCGAATCACCTATTTGGAAAGGCACCAAAAACAGCATTACCCCAATGATGGAAGGGATCAGAAACTTCAGTAAATCTCGGCTAGGGATGGGGGCCGTCGATGTCGGTTCTTCCGACTTCGCTTGAGAATGAGACATACGATTCACCTTTTGAGTGTGATTATTGGAGGTGGGCTGGCGGCGTCCGGAAGGGGAGCACCCCTCCCCTTCCTGTGTATTGTCATCCGCGCCTTGTCAGGTCGGCGCTTGGTGCAGGGCACTTTTGCAGGCAGCGCTTACGGGCGGCGTTGCGCTGCGGGCAGTACGCAGAGCATTTCATAAAGCAGCGTGGCGCCCATTAGCGCCGTGTTGCCGCTGGGGTCGTACGGCGGCGACACCTCGACCAGGTCCCCGCCCACGATGTTCAAGCCAGCGGCACCACGCACGATTTCCAGCCCTTGAGCAGAGGTCAGCCCGCCCATTTCCACCGTGCCGGTACCGGGGGCGACCGAAGGGTCCAGACCATCGATGTCGAAACTGATGTACACCGGGGTATCGCCCATTTGCTCACGCACTTCGGCCATCAGTGGGGCCAGCGAGCGGTACCAGCACTCCTCGGCGGGCACTACGCGGAAACCCTGTTCGCGGCACCAGTCGAAATCTTCCGGGGCATAGCCGGTTCCACGCAGGCCGATTTGCACGACCTTGTTATGAGCCAGCAGCCCTTCCTCTTGGGCGCGGCGGAACGGCGTGCCATGGGCAATCGGCTCACCGAACATATGCTCGTTCACATCCGCATGGGCATCGATATGAATCAAGCCCACCGGGCCATGCTTTTTGGCCATGGCGCGTAGAATCGGCAGCGTCAGCGTGTGCTCGCCCCCTAGCGTGAGAGGAATGCAGTCATGCTTCAGCACGTCGTCGTAGAAGGCGGTGATGATGTCGACGCTTTTCGGCAGATGAAAGGTGTTGATGGGCACGTCACCGATATCGGCGACCTGAAGACGCTCGAAGGGAGCTGCCCCCGTGGCCATGTTGAAGGGGCGCAACATGCGCGACTCATCGCGAATCTGGCGTGGCCCCAGGCGGGTACCGGGGCGGTTCGATGTACCGATATCCATGGGAATGCCGATAAACGCTGCATCCAGCCCTTCGGCACTCTCTTGTGTGGGCAGGCGCATCATGGTGGCAGGGCCTGCAAAGCGCGGCATGGTGTTGCCGCCCAGCGGCTGATTGAATTCCGACATCGTTCTCTCCTTGGATTTATTGTGGCCAGCCTGAAGGGCTCGGCGCTTCAGCGATTTATCCAGCTCATACCGCTCATGCATCGTTGATGCACAGATCAGTGCACAGACCATGCCAAGTCACCTGCGCTGATAAGTAGGGAGGTTTACCGCCCCATCGATGCAAAAATGAATCGCAACGCTAATGAAACGATGCAAAAATGAATCAACGAGTCATATTTGCATTGTCCTGTTCATCCAACGATACAAAAGCGGGTGCGGTAGATAAGGAGGGACGCATGAGTGAAATCGACAGGCGCGTACTGCAAACCATTGTGGAAACCGCGAATGACCACTTTTTTATTGTCAGTGGCGACGGTCAAATCTTGGATATAAGCCCAGGTGCCGAGGCGGTGTACGGCGTCTCGCGGGAAGAGCTGCTCTCCAGCAGCGTTCAACAGCTGCAGGCGGCCGGCGTTTTGAAACCTTCCATCACCCTGGAAGTGATGCGCACCCGCCAGCCCGCTCAGCTAATGCAAATCACCGGCACGGGTCGCCGCGTCATCGCAGAAGCCTACCCGGTGTTCGTCAACGGCACGCTAGAGCGCATTATCAGCCGCTCAAGAGATCTCACCGACTTACAGCTTCTGCAGGACGAGTACGCCCTGCTACAAAAACGCTTTAGCGAACACTTAAAGCGCAGCCAGGCCGCGCCCGATGCCGAAGAGCAAGCGCTGGATGCTGCGCTGGACCACCTTCAGGTCAGAAGCCATGTGATGCGGGAAATCGCCCTGTTGCTCAAGCGCGTGGCACCATCGGATGCCAACGTGCTGATGCTGGGGGAGTCTGGCGTGGGCAAGACGGCCTTTGCCAAGCAGCTCCACCGCTGGAGCGAGCGCCATCATGGCCCTTTCATCGAGGTCAACTGCGCATCAATTCCCGACAACCTGTTTGAGTCGGAGATGTTCGGCTACCAGCCCGGCGCGTTTAGCGGTGCAGCACGGCAAGGCAAAGCGGGGCTGCTGGAACAGGCCGAAGGGGGCACGCTGTTTCTGGATGAAATCGGCGAGCTGCCGTTGTTAATGCAAACCAAGCTGCTGAAAGTCATCCAGGATGGCAGCCTGACGCGCCTTGGGGATACGCGCTCCCGCCGGGTCGATTTTCGCTTGGTGGTCGCGACCAATCAGGATTTGGGCAAGCAGGTGGAAGCGGGGCGTTTCCGCCTCGACCTTTACTACCGCCTCAACGTCATCCCGGTCACCCTGCCACCGCTGCGCGACCGACGTGAGGATATTCCCGACTTGGTGGAAGCATGCTTACAACGGCTGAACCAGCGCTATGGGCGGCAGAAAATTCTCGGTAATCACGTATGGTCGACCCTCATGGGCAGCGACTGGCCGGGTAATGTCAGGGAGCTGGAAAACTGGCTGGAGAGAGCCTGGCTTTCAAGCCCCACCGATCAAATTGAAGTGCCTGCAACGCAGGCCTATACCGAACAGCATACCCACCGCTTGGCGAATGTATCTGCTTCACCTATCGCGGCACCGCTCGCCTCAGGCGAAAGCTTGAAAGAGTACCTAGAGCGGTTAGAGCGGGACGCGCTACGAACATTGTGTCACACGCTGCCCAGCACCTACGCCATCGCCAAGCGGCTGGGTATCAGCCAGTCCAGCGTCGTACGCCGGTTGCAGCGTTACGGCATTAACATCTCTCGTTGACGCTTAGCCCCATACGTCACACCCCTGCCACACGAGCGTCATTCAACCGCAACACCTCCATCACATGATTGACCTATAAGCCCACGGCCAATCTTGGAGGTGCTATGTCACAACAGCCGCAAATACGCCTTCAAAGCGTCTCCAAGCACTGGGGCGCGACCACGGCAGTCAACGACATTTCCTTCGACATTCAGCCTGGGCAGTTCGTCATCCTGCTGGGGCCGTCAGGCTGTGGAAAATCCACCACGCTGCGCATGATCGCAGGTTTGGAAGAAGCCAGCAGCGGGGAGATTCATATTGGTGAGCGCGATGTGACACGCCTGCCACCTGGCGACCGTGGGCTGAGCATGGTGTTTCAGTCCTATGCGCTATTTCCGCATTTGAGCGTGGCCGACAACATCGTCTTTGGCCTGCGCAGCCGGAAGGTAGCGAAGGCAGAACGGCAGCAGCGCCTGGCCCAGGTGGTCGAGCTGGTGGACCTGACGGATTACCTGCACCGCAAACCGGCCCAGCTTTCCGGCGGCCAGCGTCAGCGGGTGGCGCTGGCGCGAGCGATTATCTCTGAGCACCCCATCTGTTTGATGGATGAGCCGCTGTCCAACCTCGATGCGCGGCTGCGCAGCGATATGCGCAGGGAGATCAAAGCCCTGCAATCACGACTCGATATGACGGTGGTTTACGTCACTCACGATCAGGTGGAGGCCATGAGCATGGGAGACCGTGTGATCTTGATGCAACAAGGACATATCGTGCAGGACGGCACACCCGACGAACTTTATAACCAGCCCGCCAGTGCGTTTGCCGCCAGCTTTATTGGCAGCCCAGCCATGAACCTTTTGCCTCTGGTGCAAGGTGACCAGGGGGCCGTTATCGAGGGCGAACCCTCGACCCCAGTGGCTCCCATGGAGGCCGCCGGGGGGCAGCTGGGCGTGCGCCCTGAAGATATCGAACTGCGCCCAGCATCCGAGGCAGGCATTCCGGCCCAGGTACTCAGTGATGAGTACTTAGGTGCCGACACGATTGCCCATGTCGCCGTCGGCAATCACACCGTGCGCGTTCGCCTGAGCGGTAAGCAAGCGCTCTCGGGTAAGCCCTGCAAACTCTACTGGACGCCAGATAGCGCCCATTTGTTTGATCGACAGGGTCTGCGTCAGCAAGCGTTAGCGCCTCTTGCCTTACCCGCTTCGCATCGAAGCGTACCGCGCCCGCCCGCCGTGGGCTCTTTCCAACACTGACCGCTCTCATCCTGACAACATCACAAACACTTGTGGAGTCTCTCATGCGTTCTCAGTTCTCTTTTGCAATGACAGCCATCGCCGCAGCACTGTTAGGTGCCGGTCACGCCAGCGCTAACAGTGTCGACTTGACGATGTACTACCCTGTTTCCGTAGGTGGCGCACTGACCGAGGTCGTTGACAACTTGGTGGACGAGTTCGAAAGCGAACACCCGGATATCAACGTAGAAGCCATCTACGCAGGCAACTACGACGACACTCGCGTGCGCGCCATGTCCGCCATGGAAGCGGGCGATACGCCTCAGCTCTCGGTGCTGTTCTCTATCGACCTTTACGAGTTACTGGAGCAGAACGCCATCGTGGCCTTCGATGACTTGGTCGAAACCGACGAAGAGCGCGAATGGTTGGATAGCTTCTACCCCGGGCTGATGGAGAACGGTCAGTTGGATGGCAAGACCTACGGTATCCCCTTTCAGCGCTCCACCATCGTGCTGTTCTGGAACAAGGACGCCTTTGCAGCCGCTGGCCTGGACCCGGAAACGCCGCCGAAAAACTGGGAAGAGATGGCCGAGATGGCGGCTGCCGTGCGCGAAGCCTCGAACGGAGAACAATGGGGCGTGATGGTACCGTCCACCGGCTACCCCTACTGGATGTTCCAGGCGTTCGCCTTCCAGAACGGCCATCGCCTGATGAACGACGATGGCACCGAGGTCTATTTTGACGACCCGGCCGCCATCGAAGCTCTCGAATACTGGGTGTCGCTGGCTACCGAGCACGATGCCATGCCTAGCGGCACCATCGAGTGGGGCACTCTGCGCCAGAACTTCCTAGAGCAGTCCACCGCCATGATGTGGCACACGACGGGTAACCTGACCGCCGTACGCAACGAGGCCAATTTCGAATTTGGCGTCGCCATGCTGCCCATGAAGACCCAGCGCGGCAGCCCCACTGGCGGCGGCAATTTCTACATCTTTGAAGATGCCAGCGAAGAAGAGCAGCGCGCGGCGATGACCTTCATCCGCTGGATGACCGCGCCCGAGCGTGCCGCCGCATGGTCGATCGAGACCGGCTACATGGGCGTTAGCCCCGCCGCTTACGAAACCGACGCGCTACAACGCTATGTGGCAGAGTTCCCACCCGCAGCGGTCGCCCGTGACCAGCTGGAACACGGCACGGCGGAGCTTTCCACCTACCAAGGAGGCCGCATTCGCCGCGCCTTGGATAACGCTGTACAAGCGGCGCTGACCGGACAGATGTCGCCAGAGGAAGCACTTAGCCAAGCACAGCAAGAAGCCGACAGCGTGTTGCGCCGCTACGCACGCTAGTCGTCAGACATATGACTGTTCGCCGGGGCATGCCCCGGCTTTTCCAACGTTTGGTACTGCTCTATGTCATTCAACGACCACCGCAACATGCAGCTCTATGGCGCGCTTCTGCTGCTACCCGCTGCGGTGCTGCTGACAACGTTTGCCTATTTGCCGACCGTTTCTACGGTCATTAACAGCCTTTTCTTACCCGGCTTCCGCGGTGCGCCCCCTGAATTCGTAGGCATCGAGAACTATCAGGTGCTGTTCGATGACCCAACGTTTTGGCAGGTAGCTCGCAATAATCTGTTCTATGCACTGGGTACCATTCCCACCTCTATTGCGCTGGCCTTGGGCATGGCGCTATTCGTCAACGGCAAACTGCCGGGGCGCGGTTTTGTACGTATGGCCTACTTTACGCCGACGATTCTACCCATGATCGCCGCGGCCAATATCTGGATGTTTTTTTATGCGCCACAGATTGGGCTGTTTAACAGTGTGCTCGGTGCGCTGGGATTTTCCGGCGTTAACTGGCTAGGCGATCCAAGCGTTGCGTTAAGCTCGGTCATCGTCATGTCGGTGTGGAAAGAAGCCGGCTTTTTTATGATTTTCTATCTCGCGGCGCTGCAGAGCATCCCACCCGAGTTAAAAGAGGCTGCCGACCTTGAAGGGACGAACCGTTGGAGCTTTTTCTGGCGGGTCACCTTTCCGCTACTGATGCCCACCACGCTGTTCGTGCTGATCAACGCGCTGATCAATGCGGTGCGGGTGGTCGACCACCTGTTCATTCTGACCAAGGGCGGGCCCAATAACGCCACCAACCTGCTGCTCTATTACGTCTACGAGAACGCGTTCTCCTTCTTCGACCGCACCATGGCGGCCACCATCACCGTGGTCATTCTGCTGGTACTGGCGGTGGTGGCCACGCTGAAGTTCACAATCCTGGACCGCAGGACGCACTATCAATGAATACGCCCGCTACCTACGCGCCCCGCGCGCGCTTCGACTACTCCCTACCAGCGTTGGAAACGATAGCGGCATGGCTACTCGCGGTTATTTGGATCTTTCCACTGCTGTACGCCTTTTGGGCCGCCTTCCACCCCAGCGAATTCATGGTGACTTTCGATCTGTTCGCCCCGCTCACACTGGATAACTTCATGAACGCCTGGGCCCAGGCCCCCTTTGCGCGTTACTACCTGAACACCTTCGCGCTGGTGACCGGCGTGGTACTGGCCCAGTTCGTGGTCTGCACGCTGGCCGCCTTTGCCTTTGCCCGCTTTCCGATCCCCGGCAAGCACCTGCTGTTCATGCTGGTGCTGATTCAGCTATTCGTGTTTCCCGAAGTGCTGATCGTCGAGAACTACCGTATTGCCAGCGAGCTGGGGCTGATCAATACCATTACCGGCATTGGCCTGCCCTACGTGGCCAGCGCCTTCGGCATTTTCCTGCTGTGTCAGACCTTCAAGACCATCCCCCGAGAGCTGGAGGACGCCGCCCGTATCGAGGGCTGTGGCTGGCTGGAAATTCTGTGGAAGGTCTACGTGCCGCTGGCCAAGCCCACCTATCTGGCCTACGGGCTGGTGTCGATCAGCCACCACTGGAACAACTTCCTGTGGCCGCTGGTGGTGACCAACTCCGTGGAAAGCCGCCCGCTGACGGTGGGATTGGGCGTGTTCTCCGCGCCAGAAACCGGCGTCAACTGGGCCACCGTCAGCGCTGCCACACTGCTGAGTATTGCGCCGCTGCTGGTGGCTTTTCTGCTGTTCCAGCGCCAGTTCGTGCAATCGTTTTTACGGGCGGGGATTCGCTAACCCAACTCACTCGAGTTTTCGTGCGACAATTCTCCTTCACGCACACGACAAGGAGAGCAGCGATGCACGGCGACCCGGCAGCCCTCAAGGTACTGCAAGACGTCTTTGGCTTTGAGCGCTTTCGTGGCCCCCAGCAGGCCATCATCGAGCACGTGACGGGCGGCGGAGACGCGCTGGTGCTGATGCCCACCGGCGGCGGCAAATCGCTGTGCTATCAAATCCCGGCGCTGCTGCGCTCTGGCACCGCCATCGTGGTCTCGCCGCTCATCGCGCTGATGCAGGATCAGGTGGCCGCGCTGATTCAGAACGGGGTGCGCGCCGCCTATCTCAACTCCAGCCTTGAGATGCATGAGGCGATGGAGGTGGAGAACCGCCTGCGCGCAGGCGAGCTGGACCTGCTCTACGTCGCGCCCGAGCGGCTGGCCACGGCGCGCATGCAGATGCTGCTGGAGCAGACGCGCATTGCGCTGTTCGCCATCGATGAGGCCCACTGCGTTTCCCAATGGGGGCACGATTTCCGCCCCGAGTATCGCCAGCTCTCCCATCTGCACCAGCGTTTTCCTGACGTGCCGCGCATCGCGCTCACCGCCACCGCCGACGTGCCTACCCGGCACGACATCATGGAGCATCTTCAGCTTCAGGACGCCGCGCTCTACAACAACGGCTTCGACCGCCCCAATATTCGCTACCACATCGCTGAAAATCAGGGCAATGCCAAGGAGCAGCTGCTGGGTTTCATCCGCGAGCATCACGACGGCGAGGCGGGCATCGTCTACTGCCTCTCCCGCCGTAAGGTGGAAGAGACCGCCGCCTGGCTGGCCCGCCAGGGACTCACCGCGCTGCCCTACCACGCCGGACTGCCCGCCGAGCAGCGCCAGCAGCACCAAGCCCGCTTTCTGCGCGAAGATGGCGTGGTGATCGTCGCCACCATTGCCTTCGGCATGGGCATCGACAAACCCGACGTACGCTTCGTGGCGCACCTCAACCTGCCCAAAAGCATCGAGGCCTACTACCAGGAGACCGGCCGCGCCGGGCGCGACGGGCTGCCCGCCGATGCCTGGATGGCCTACGGCCTTCAGGACGTGATCACCCTGCGCCAGATGCAGCAGGACTCCGGTGCCGCCGACCAGCAAAAGCGCATCGAGCAGCAGAAGCTCGACGCCATGCTAGGGCTCTGCGAGATCATCAGCTGCCGCCGTCAGGCGCTGCTCCACTACTTCGGCGATTCGCTAGACGACCCCTGCGGCAACTGCGACAACTGCCTCACCCCGCCTGACACCTGGGAGGCCACGGTGGCCGCGCAGAAAGCGCTGTCGTGTGTCTACCGCACCGAGCAGCGCTTTGGCGTCACTTATCTGGTGGATGTGCTGCTCGGCAAGCGCAACGAGCGTATCAGCCGCTTTGGTCACGACAGCCTGAGCACCTTCGGCATTGGCCAGGAGCTCACCGCCAGCGAGTGGAAAGCGCTGTTTCGCCAGCTCATTGCCAGCGGCTACTTGAGCGTGGATATGGAGGGTCACGGCGGCATAAAGCTCACCGCCAACGCCCGGCCCGTG
>Ga0207828_100129_pt1 | contig 85936 bp, 88 predicted proteins | sample TtaePargueraPR_11_FD_187276 | JGI IMG/M metagenome (GOLD analysis project Ga0207828, IMG submission 187276) | Aerobic enrichment media microbial communities from Bioluminiscent Bay, La Parguera, Puerto Rico - Tt and P2 (3) (SPAdes) | ecosystem: Environmental > Aquatic > Marine > Unclassified ... | reverse complement strand
GGGTGCGGCAGTGCCGTGTTCGCTGCGGGTTTTCCTGTACTTGGTATCGGGTTTGCCGGGGTGGCGCTGGCTTTCGGGCTGACGGTGCTCACCATGGCGTTTGCGCTCGGGCATATTTCCGGGGGGCATTTCAACCCTGCAGTGACGGCGGGGCTTTGGGCAGGCGGGCGCATTCCCGCCAAAGACGTCGCGCCCTATATTGCCGCGCAGCTTATCGGCGCCATCATCGCGGCTTATCTCATCTATCTGATTGCCAGCGGGCAGCCGGGCTTCATGCTGGAGCCGACGGGCATGGCGGTGAACGGCTACGGTCCCCATTCGCCGGGGGGCTATTCGCTGCTTTCAGGCGCGCTGGCGGAAGTGGTGCTGACTTTCGGATTTCTGATCGTGATCATGGGCGCGACGGACAAGCGGGTGCCTGCGGGCTTTGCGCCCATTGCCATCGGCCTTGCGCTGACGCTCATTCACCTGATTTCCATTCCTATCACCAACACGTCGGTGAACCCGGCGCGCAGCACTGGGCCTGCGCTTGTGGTGGGCGGGCTTGCCTTGCAGCAGCTTTGGCTTTTCTGGGTGGCGCCGCTTGTTGGCGGGCTTTTGGCAGGAGCGGTCTATCGCGGTCTTTTCGAAGACCGACCTTAAAGGGCAGGCGGGAAGGCGGCGGGCTTCAGCGTCCGCTGTCTTCCTCTCGATTGCCGTTTTTCGGTTTCACGAAGCGGTACTCCAGTCTCCCGACGATGTGGAGAATGAAAAGGCCGAGCAGGGTGATGAAGAAGGCGAAGAGAACCTGGCCAGCACCGGCGATAAGGCCGATGGCGCCGGTGAGCCAGATGCTGGCGCCTGTGGTGAGCCCCTGCACGCGCCCGCCTGCTTGCAGAATGGCGCCGGCGCCCAGAAAGGCGATGCCTGTGACGATCGCCTCGATGGCGCGGAGCGGGTCGAGGTTGAATGCCGGGCCGTCATCGGCGAGGCGGATCGACAATTCGATGCTGCCCACCACGAAGGCGGAAGAGGCGAGGGCCACCAGCATACAGGTGCGCAGGCCCGCGGGTTTTTGCCGGAATTCGCGTTCCAGCCCAATGACAAGTCCGAGAAACATGGCCGAGACCGTTCGCAAGGCGATTTCCGCGGGTGGCAGATAGGTTTCGAAATTCGAGGCGAGTGCGTCCATCATGTCTGAGGAACGTTGCGAAGTGCAAAAGGTTCCGCGCCCTGAGTCTTCAGCTTAACTCCTTGCCGCCGCTGCGTGATTCCGGGGGTGGATGACAGGCGGTTTGAAGCTGCTAAAGTCGCGCATCGAAACGATAAAAGCGGGCGCGGAAAGCGGCCCCGCGGCAACTCTCAAGGGAGGCATTTCATGAGTGAAGCGGCAGGCGAACTGCGCCCCGTGACGGATTACGTCAAGCTGCCAAAAGATGGCGAACCTTATCTGGAAGGCCACAAGTGCAAGAGCTGCGGCACGATTTTCATGGGCGCGCGCAATGTGTGTTCCAAATGTTTTGCGCGGAATGAAATCGAAGCGGTGAAGCTGCCCAGCAAGGGCACGCTTTATTCCTACACCATCGTTTACCGCTCTTTCCCTGGCGTGGAAGTGCCGTTTGTCTCCGCCGTGGTGGACATTGAAGGCGGGGGCACGGTGAAGGGCAACCTCATCAATGTGGACCCCGATCCGGCCAAAATCGAAATGGGCATGAATGTCGATGTGATCTTCAAGGATGCAGGCCGCACCGACAAGAAGGGCAATCATTATATCTCTTATTTCTTTCAACCGGCGGCGTGAGGAGGATCAGAAATGAGCAAAGACGACGTTTATGTGATCGGCACAGACATGATCAAATTCGGCCGCTTTCCGGACCGCACGGTGCCGGATCTCGGGGCCGAAGCCGCGCTGCTGGCGCTGGATGATGCCGGGGTCGGCATTCAGGACATGCAGGCGCTTTATTGCGGCAACCTCTTCCAGGCAAGCGGCATGGTTGGTCAGCGCATTCTGCATCAGATCGGCCAGACGGGCATTCCGGTGGTGAACACGGCCAATGCCTGCGCCACGGGCGCGACGGCGTTCCGTGAAGGCTGGATCGCCATCAAGGCGGGGCTTTATGACATGGTGCTTGCGGTCGGCGTGGAACAGATGGGCCGCGGCCTGCTGGGCGGCGGCGGAAGCGGCGACGGCATTTCGACAGAAGGCCTGCTCGGCTCCGGCACCATGCCGACGGTGTTTGCCGAGCTTGGCATGGAACATCAGAAGAAGCATGGCACGAGCTTTGAGCAGTTTGCCAAGGTGGCGGTGAAGAACCACCACCACTCCACCATGAATGACAAGGCGATGTATCAGAAGGAAACGCCGCTGGACGAAGTGATGGGCGCGGAGATGATCTCCTATCCCAACACGAAGCTTATGTGTTCGGTGAATGTGGACGGCTCCGCGGCTGCAGTGCTTTGTTCGGAGAAAAAGGTGAAGGAACTCGGCCTTATGGACCGGGCGATCAAAGTGCGCGCCTCCGCGCTCACGAGCGATCCCTACACCGACCGCGATCTGGTGATGCCGGATTTCTCCACCTGTACGCGGCTGGCCGCGAAACAGGCTTATGAGATGGCAGGTGTCGGCCCGGAAGATCTCAACCTTGTGGAGCTGCATGACTGCTTCGCGACGGCGGAAATTCTGCACTACGAAAATCTCGGCCTCTGCAAGGACGGGGACGCCGGCAAGATGATCGACACGGGCGCGACGGCGCTGGGCGGCAAGATTCCGGTCAACGTCTCCGGCGGCCTTCTTTCCAAAGGCCACCCGCTGGGCGCCACGGGCATCGCGAACGTCTATGAAATCGTGACGCATCTGCGCGGCAAGGCCGGCAAGCGCCAGGTGGAAGGCGCGCGCATGGGCATGACCCATGTGGTCGGCATGGGCAATGCCGCCGCCATTCATATTCTCGAAAAGCCGTAAGGCGCATGGGCCGCTCCTTCGGGAGCGGCCTTTTTTCTTGCAAAGCGCCGTTCTGGCGCTATCCTCCGCTCCATGATGAACGCACGCGCACATGTTGCTCTTTGGTGGGCCGCCAGCTAGGCGGTCTCTTTCGCGTGCGCAAATGCTACATGTGAAATTCGGGGCCGCCTTCGGGGCGGCTTTTTTAATGCGTGCTGTCCCGTTCGGTCCGTTTGCTGGAGGAACCGGGATGGCCGGAGAATTCAAGAGACTGGCAGGCATCGCGCCCTGGGGGCGGCGCTTGCGCGAATACCGCGCCTTCTTTGCGCTGGATGAGGCGGCGCTGCGCCGCCCGGTGCTGGATGTCGGCGCGGGGCCTTCGTCCTTTGTGGCGGAACTTGCGGCAGCGGGCGGCCGGGCTGTTGCGGCTGATCCGATCTATGAGTTCACCAATGAGGTGATCGCCCAGCGGTTTGAAGAGACGGTCAACCCCATGCGCGCGGCCATGCAGGAGGCGAGGGAACGCTTCAATTGGAAAACCTATGGCAGTGCCACAGCGCTTGAAGGTCTGAGGCGGGAAGCGCTGGGCTTGTTTCTGGAGGACAGGGCGCGGGCGCAAGAGCGTTATGTGGCGGCGGCCTTGCCAGGACTTCCCTTTGAGGACAAGCAGTTCGGCCTCGCGCTCGTCTCTCATTTGCTTTTTCTCTATGGGGACGACCTTGATTTCGCGTTTCATGTCGCGGCGATCAAGGAGCTTGCGCGTGTGGCAGAGGAGGTGCGGATTTTTCCGCTCTTCAATCTGGACGGGCGCCCCTCCAGCCATCTGCCTTGCGTGGTGAGGCATTTGCGGGCGGACGGGTATGAGTGCTCTGAAGTGCCGGTGCCCTTCGAGTTTCAGCTCGGCGCGCGGACGATGCTGCAGGTGAAGAGATGAGCCCTGTCAGGCTTGCCGGTCCAGTTCTTCCAGAAACGTGTCGATGGCGGCCACGGCTTCCGGCTCGTCGAGCCAGGGCGCGTGCCCGCGGTCCTTTACCGTGACGGCCACAAGGCGCGGATGCGTTTCCTGCATCTTCGCGACGGCTTCTGCTGAAAGCAGGTCGGAGTTTTCGCCGCGCAGCACGAGAACCGGCGCGGCGAGCAGCGCGTTGAACTCGGTCCACATGTCCGGCACCTTGCCGCGGGTCAGCTTCATGCCTTTGCGTAGCCCGTCGCCGATCTTAGTGTCGTAATCGAGCGCGGGTTTGCCGTCTTCATCGCGGAAGGTTTGCCGGGCGAATTCGTGCCATTCGGGACCGGTGATGGTGGGGAACTGGCGTTCGTTCATCTGGCGCAATGTGATGGCGGCAATGTCCCAGTTTTCCGGGGCGTTCATCTTGCCCGCATAGCCCATGATGCGCTTGATGCCGGCAGGTGAGATTTCCGGCCCGACATCGTTCAGCACCGCGCCTTTCAAAGCGCCGGGGCGCTGAGCGGCCATCAAGGTGGCAACAAGGCCGCCGCGGGACGTGCCGATGACGGCAGCATGCGGAATGCCGAGTGCGGTCATGAGGTCGAAGGTGTCGCGGGTCTCCGCCTGAGGGGTGTAGTCGGTCCAGCTCTCGCAATAAGTGGAGAGGCCGCGGCCCCGGAAGTCCGGGCAGATGACGCGGCGCTGCGCGCTTAAATGTTCCGCCAGCTTATCGAAGTCTTTCGAGTTGCGCGTGAGGCCAGGCAGGCAGAGGACGGGCGTGCCCGGGCTCAGCGCATCGCCATACAGGCGGGCATAGAGGCGCAGGCCTTCCTGGCTGGTGTAGTAAAAATCCTGATAGCTCATGCGGTGCTGGCGGGGGTCATTGCGTCGTTTGTGTCGCGGGCTTTTGCACACCATCTCCCGAAATCGTGAGCGTGCCAAGCGTATTCGGCGCTGGGGCAGGTGCGGGGGCCGCAGGCGCGCGGGTTTCCTCCGGCTCTCTGATCGGCGCCATGGCGGCGCTTTCCGCACGGGGGGAGGCCAGGGGCAGTTTTGCCGGCTTTTGGACGGCAGGCTCTTCCGGCGCGGAGGGCTGCGTGAGCGGGACCGGCGTTGAGGGGGAGGGGGCTGCAGCTGCAGCTGCAGGAGCGGTCCGTGCGGGCGCGGGGACTGGCGCCTGTGCGGAAGGCGGCGCAAGCGGCGTGCGCGTCGCGAGACGGGCCGGGGGCGGGCTGGCAAAAGCGGCGCCCTGATAGCGGCTCAAATCTTCCGCGATTTTGAGGTCTGCACTGCCGCCCTGCATGCGGGCGCGGTAGATCTGCACATTTTCCATCACGCGCTGCACATAGTTGCGGGTTTCCGCGAAGGTGATGCTTTCGATCCAGTCGATGGGATCGACGGCGTCGGAACGCGGGTCGCCATAGGTTTCGACCCATTGCTTCACCCGGTGGGCACCGGCGTTATAGGCGGCGACGGTCATGATGTAGGAGCCGCTATATTCGTCGAGCAGTTCGCCCAGATGCGCGCTGCCCAGCATGGCGTTGTAGCCTGGGTCATCCAGAAGTGCGTTCCGGCTGTAGGGCACGCCGGTGCGCCGGGCAACGCCGCGTGCGGTTGAGGGCATGAGCTGCATCAGCCCGCGGGCGCCCGCATGGGAGATGGCGCGCGGATTGAATTCGCTTTCCTGGCGGGAGAGGCCATATACAAGAGCGGATTCGACAGAGCGGCCATGCTCCTTATAGTCGGGAACGACGCCGAGCGGATAGGCATATTCGGCAATGATGATGTTCCGCATGGCGGCGATCTTGGCGATGCGGACCGAAACTGCCGTATAACCCATATTGCTGAGCTCATCGGCGAGGGCCGCTATCTCGGCCTTGTTGTTCAGGGTCTCGGCCAGGTGCTGCGCGAAAATGCGGCCGGTATTCGGCCAGTCCGCATCATAAAGCATGAGCATGGCCTTCATGACGGGGTTCGCCATCAGGTTTTGCTTGCCGGTGCGCGGGGCAGTTGGTTCAGCGGGCAAAGCGAGCTTGCTCGTGTCTGAGCCCATGGCGGTCAGGGCGGACTGCGCCAACTGGCCATAAAAAGTGGTCGAATGCTCGGCGGCGGCGCGGAAATGGGTCTTGGCTTTTTCCGTTTGCCCCATGGCATCTGCCGCGCGCGCCATCCAATAGGCGCCGCGGGAAAGGCTGATGGGGGTCGAGACACCCTTATAGAGTTTCTCGAAATGGCCATAGGCGGTTTCGGCGCGGTTGAGATATTGCAGCGCGACCCATCCGGCCATGAACTCGCCTTCGGCAAAGGCCACGCCGCTTTCATGCCCATGGTCGCGCGCCAGCTCATAGGCGTTCTGGAAGCGGCCTTCTTCGAGTGCGTTGCGGAAAGCGATCCGCCGCTCTGTCCAATAGGTTCCGGCCGGATCGAGCGTGTGGGGCGCGGCAGGGGCAGTCAGAAGCAACGGAATGGCTTCGTCCCGCTCGCCTTTCCGGCGGCGGTAGCGGGCCTCTTCATAAAGCAGGCCGATATCCCCGCGCAGATGCGCGGGCACTTTGGAGAGCATCGATTCCGCGCTCCGCTCCCGGCGCATCAGGCTGATGCGCGCCTCGGCGAGTTTGCGGGAATTTTCATTTACAAGCTGGAGCATTCGGCGGGCGTCTGTGTAGCGCTGTTCCCAGAGCAGGCGGTTCAGCCGGTCTTCATGGGCGGTAAGCGGCAGCAGCGCGCCGTGGCGGTTCAGGATTTCCTGTTCGCGGGAGCGGGAGAATTCATGGTCGATCCAGGCGCGTTGGATCCAGTGGGCTCCCTGGTCCTTCTGGCCCTGGGCGAGCAGGGCGCGGCCATAACGCAGCTTTCCGGGGCCAGTGACAGGCTCCCGGCCCGAGAACCAGGCCAGCACATCGGCATCGGAGACGGGAAATTCGAAAAGGGCCTCCTCGGCGCGCTGGGTCAGCCGGTCCTGCCGGGGCCAGGCGGGGTTGGCGGTTTGAAAGGCCGTGATTTCGGCAAAGCTGGCGCCGCTGCGCTCGGCGTTGAAGCGAATCCAGTCCAGTACCTTCGAGGCGATGGGATCACTCACCTGCTGGCGGGCCATAAGGAAAGCGCCCCATTCATTGCCCCGTTCCACGGCATCGAGCGCGGCGACGAAAGCCTCTCCCTCACCGCCGCTCAAATAGCTGCTGGGCGGGGGCGGGGCGGGCCTGCTGAGCGGCACATTGGGCGCAGGCGAGGCCTGCGCCCCGGCGCTTTGGCCAGGGAGAGAGAACGGGACTGCCGCCCCGAGCCCGAGAATGAACAGAAAAGCCGCCTGGGTGGCCCACGGCGCGCCGGACCTCGAAAGATCGCGCATCAACCGCATTTCAGAACCTGTCTTCCTTCATGAACGAACGGCCCAACCCTTCTCCACCCTACAATCACGCCCGGAACTGCGCCAGTGCCGTCCTGCAAAATTCGCCAGGAAGGCCCGAGTTCCTTGCTCCTTTCAGGGTTTTGCGGCTATGTTCCGCGCCGCAAGGACGGGGCGGGCCCCGGCCTTGTTTTTGTTGCCGCCGCATGGGCGTCCGGGCGAATTTAGCCGGCCATAGATTGAGGCCGCGTAAAGGACCGCGCGGGCGGGCCCCTGCATCAGGAGCTTTGCGATGTTCAAAGGATCGATCGTCGCCCTCATCACGCCGTTCAAGGACGGGGCCGTTGACGAAGAAGCCTTCGTCCGCCTCGTCGATTGGCATGTGGAACAGGGCACTCACGGGCTCGTGCCGGTCGGCACGACGGGGGAATCTCCGACTCTGAGCCCCGAAGAACACAAACGCGTGATCGAACTGTGCATCGAAGCTGCCAAAGGCCGGATTCCGGTGATGGCGGGCACGGGTTCCAACTCCACGCTGGAAGCGATCGACTTCACGCGTCACGCCTCGGAGGCAGGGGCGAATGCGGCGCTGGTCGTCACGCCCTATTACAACAAGCCGACTCAGGATGGGCTCTATGCCCATTTCAAGGCGGTGCATGATGCGACGGATATTCCGATCTACATCTACAACATACCCGGCCGCAGCGTGATCGATATGAGCCCGGACACGATGGCCCGGCTTTATGAGCTGGAGCGGATCGTCGGGGTGAAGGACGCGACCGCAGACCTTTCACGGGTGAGCTGGCAGCGCCATCTGATGGGGCCGGACTTCGTCCAGCTTTCGGGTGAAGACGGCACGGCGCTCGGCTTCAACGCACATGGCGGGATAGGGTGCATTTCGGTTGCGGCCAATGTGGCGCCCGCGCTTTGCGCGCAGTTTCAGGAAGCCTGCCTTGCGGGCGATTATGCTGCTGCGCTGCTATTGCAGGACCGGCTGATGCCGCTGCACAAGGCGCTCTTCATCGAAGCCAGCCCGGGGCCGGTGAAATATGCCGCCAATCTTCTCGGTCTTTGCGAGGAAGAGCTGCGTCTGCCGCTGGTAACGGTTCAGCCAACCACGCGCGAGACTGTGCGCAAGGCCATGATCCATGCCGGGCTTATCAACGGGTAAGGCCGTTCAGGAGAAAGATGTCTTCAAAAGCCGGTGGCGCGAAAAAGCGGAAGGGTGAAAGCGGCAAGATTGTCGCCGACAACCGCAAGGCGCGTCACAACTACTTCATCAAGGATACTTTTGAAGCGGGTATCATGCTGACCGGCACGGAGGTGAAATCCCTCCGCACCGGGGCGGCGAGCCTGGGCGAGTCCTATGCGCAGGTGAAGGACGGCGAAGTCTTTCTCATCAACGCGCATATCCCGGAATATCTGCAGGCCAACCGTTTCAACCATGCGCCGCGCCGCCAGCGCAAGCTGCTGCTGCATGCGCGCGAGATTGCCAAGCTTTCCGATGCTGTCCACAAACAGGGCATGACCGTCGTGCCGCTCAAGCTCTATTTCAACGAGCGGGGCATGGCGAAGCTGGAGCTTGGCGTGGCGCAGGGCAAGAAGCTGGTGGACAAGCGCCAGACCGCGAAAGACCGGAGCTGGCAGCGCGACAAGGCGCGGCTCTTGAAAGAACGCGGGTGATGACGGCGCCGGGGGCGCCGCGGGAGGCGGACCCGCGTCTCATCGCGTTGGCCTATCTTCTTCTTTGCGGGACGGCGCTTTTCTGGGCGGGCAATGCCATTGCCGGGCGCCTTGCAAGCGGCGCGGTGCCGCCCATCACACTTGCCTTTTGCCGCTGGGCGCTTGCCTGCCTCATTCTTCTGCCTTTCGCTGCGCGACCTGTGCGGCGGGACTGGCCCGTCGTCAAACGAAACTGGCGCGTCATTCTCGCGCTTTCCATTGCGGGCATTGCCTGTTTCAACACGTTTCTCTATCTCGGCTTGCGAACCACGGGGGCGGTGAATGCCGCGCTGCTGCAAGCGGCGATGCCGCTCATCATCGTGATCTTCACGGCTATCGGATTCCGCGAGAAGGCGGGCGGCTGGCAGATGGCGGGGCTTGCCGCGGGGTTTGCCGGTGTTGCGGCGATCATGCTCCGCGGGGACGTTTCTCATCTCGCCGGTTTGCACTTCAATGGTGGTGATTTGTGGTGCCTTCTGGGGGTGGTTTGTTATGCGGGCTATACGGCCTTTCTCCGGCTGCGTCCGGCCATGGGGCAAATCTCCTTCATCTTCGTTTCGTTTTTTCTGGGCGGCATGATTCTCGCGCCCTTCGCGGCGGGCGAGCTTTATCTCGGCGGGGCGGAGACGCTTTTGGCGGCTGTGTCCGAGGACGCATTTTCTGTCCTTGCCGTCATTTTATATGTCGGCCTCTTTCCTTCCATTGGCGCTTATTTCTTTTTCAACCGGGCGGTGGATGTGCTGGGCGCAAACCGCGCGGGCGCTACGCTTTATCTTGTGCCGCTTTTTACCAGCGTGCTGGCGGTGCTGTTTCTGGGAGAACCTTTCCGGCTTTATCATCTGGCAGGGTTGGCGCTGATTTTCGCCGGGCTTGGCCTTTCCGCAAGGGCAGGGCGCGCGCGGAAGGCTTGACATTTCGCTGCCGCGATCTTCCCATTCCTCCGGCAACAACAACACCAATCCTGAAAGGGCTGGAGGGGATTTATGGAAACGACTTTTCTGACGCCGGTTCTGGCGCTCGTCACCTGGACACTGATCATCTGGTTCGTGATGTATTCTCGCCGTATTCCTGCGATGAATGCGGCGAAGATGGACCCGCAGGCGGCGGCGCATCCTGGCTCGCTTGACGTGCTGCCTTCCAAGGCGCGCGCGGCGGCGGACAATTACAATCATCTGCATGAAGCGCCGACGATCTTCTATGCGCTGATCCTGTATTCGCATCTGGCCGGGGTGGCGGATGAGATCAATCTGGGGCTAGCCTGGGCTTATGTCGTCTTGCGTGTGCTGCATTCGCTCTTGCAGATCACGGCGAACAAGGTGCCGGTGCGTTTCATGCTGTTCGCGCTGTCAACGCTGGTGCTGGTCGCCATTGCCGTGCGCAACATCATTGCGCTTTTCTGACATCTGGACCGGAGGGGCTTGGCGCCCCTCCGGTTTCCTTTCCTTCACGCGGGCCTTTGACGGCCAGGGCTCTCCGTCCTATCTAATAGAGGCAAAGAGGTGAGGTCCCATGAGCGACGAAGAACTCAATTTTCTCGGTCAGATCAAAGACAAGCTCATCCGCTCCAAGGAAAAAACCGCGGAGCAGGGCAAGCATTTGACGGGTGAGGCCGACAGCGCGCGCGAGAACCGCTTGCCGCCCGGCCAGCATCTGGTGGAAAAATGGCCAGTGCTCGATCTGGGTCTGCAGCCGGAGGTGCCGAAGGAGCTCTGGAAGCTCGGCATTGACGGCGCCGTTGAAAATCCGGTCATCTGGGATTGGGAGACGTTTCTGGCCCAGCCGCAGCAAAGTTTCGTGAGCGACGTGCACTGCGTGACCACCTGGTCGCGTTATGACAACCGCTGGGACGGGGTCGCCGCGCGGCATATTCTGGATCTCGTGCAGCCGCTGCCCGAGGCGCGGCATGTGATCTTCCATTCCTATGATGGCTATACGACCAACATTACGCTTGAGGCGTTCTCGGAAGAAAATGTGCTCATCGCCCATAGCTGGGAAGGGGCGCCTTTGACGCGCGAGCATGGCGCGCCCGCCCGCGCCATCGTGCCGAGCTGGTATTTCTGGAAAAGCGCCAAATGGATCAAGCGGATCGAGTTTTCCGATGTGGACAAGCCGGGCTTCTGGGAAGAACGCGGCTATCACAATGAAGCCGATCCCTGGAAAGAGCAGCGGTACGGCTGATGAGCTTCCCCGGATTTTCGCTTGAGGGTCAGGTCGCGCTCGTCACGGGAAGCGGGCGCGGGCTTGGCTTTGAAATCGCGAAAGCCTTTGCGCTTGCGGGCGCGACGGTGCTGGTGAACGGCCGCCGCCGCGATGTGCTGGAAGCGGCTGCTGCGGATATTGACCGGGCTGGCGGCAAGGCCGTTCCCTTTGTTCTGGATGTCTCTGACCGGGCGCTTGTGGAGAATGGGTTTCACGGCATCCGCGAGGAATGGGGCAAGCTCGATATCCTGGTGAACAATGTGGGCCTGCGCGACCGGCGCGGGCTGTTCGAGACGGATATGGAGGCGGTGGACCGGCTCATTGCCGCCGATCTTCTTGCGCCTTTCCATGTGAGCCGGGAAGCAGCGAAGCTGATGCGCGATCAGGAGCATGGCCGCATCATCAACATCACCTCGATCGCCGGGCCCATCGCGAACAAGGGTGATCCGGTTTACACGACCGCCAAGGGCGGGCTTGAAGCGATGACACGTGCGCTTGCCGCGGAGCTTGGCGAATTCGGGGTGACGGTGAACGGCATTGCGCCGGGCTTCTTTGCGACGGAGACGAATGCTTCCCCCGCGGCTGATCCGGAAGTTGCGGATTGGCTTTCGCGGCGCACCTCGCTCGGGCGCTGGGGCCAGCCTTCGGAGATTGCGGGCGCGGCGGTCTTCCTCGCCTCACCTTCAGCGTCTTATGTGACCGGGCAGATCATTGCCGTCGATGGCGGGTATCTGGCTCATTTCTGATCGCTGTCACCGCCCCAGATAATCTGCAATGGACCGGAAGACATCGTGGAACATGTCTTCGGTCAGGCGGCGGGTATTCAAATTGTAGCGTGAACAGTGATAGCTGTCGAAAAGGCGGATGCCGTTTCCAAGGTCATGGGAGACATTGTGGCCGAAGGTGAAGGCCGAGCGCTTGAAGCCGAGTGCTGGCAGCGTGTTGTCATGGGCGATGCGGCCGAGGGCCAGAATGGCTTTCAGTTTCGGCAGTGCGGCCAGACGTGCTTCCAGAAAGCCGCGGCAATTATTGGCTTCGCCGCCAGTCGGCTTGTTCTGCGGCGGCACGCAGCGCACGGCATTCGTGATCATGGCCTTTTTCAGTTTCAGCCCGTCATTCGGATCGGCCTTGAAAGTGCCGGTGGCCCAACCGAATTCGATGAGTGTCGGATAAAGAAGGTCGCCGGCATAATCGCCGGTGAAGGGGCGGCCCGTGCGGTTGGCCCCTTGCAGGCCGGGGGCGAGGCCCACGATCAGCAGTTCCGCATCTTCCGTGCCGAAAGAGGGGACGGGCGCATTGAACCAATCGGGATGCACGGCGCGCTGCTGTTTGAGAAAATCCACAAGGCGCGGGCAGAGCGGGCAGTCGAGCGGCGGCTCGGGCGAGTAGGCAATGGCGGCTTTTTGAGGCATAAGCGCGGGGTCCCCGGCATGATCTATGAGCCCTCGCGGTTTAGTCGTTCGCCGGGGCCTCTGCAACAGGCGGCAAGAGCCCATGATTTTCGTTTCCCTCGGCTCCAACCTCAAAGGCGCTTATGACAGCCCAGCCCATGTGCTGGAGGCGGCGCTGGCGCGCTTTCCCGGATATGGGCTCCGGGTCCGGGCTTGCTCCTCCTTTTACCGGACCCCGGCCGTGGCGCCTTATCCACAGCCTGATTTTGTGAATGCGGTGGCAGAGGTCGCCTCTGACCTCCTGGCCCGCGGCGTTCTGGCGCAGCTTCACGCCATCGAGGAGGCCATGGGGCGGAGACGGGCGGTGCGCTGGGGGGAGCGGCTTATCGATCTTGATTTGCTGGCTTATGGCAATGCCGTTGTTTCACCTTCCGGCGGCGGCCCGGAGCCGGGCGAGGCCTGGAAGCCCCGTCCTCTCGAATTGCCGCATTCCGGGCTTTCGGCGCGGGCTTTCGTGCTGGTGCCGCTCGCGGAAATTGCCCCGAACTGGCGCCATCCCGTTTCCGGGGAAAGCGCGGAAGAGATGCTGGAAAAGCTGCCGGAGGCGGCGCGGGCAGAGATCCGGCAGCTTGAGCCCAAGGATTGGAAGGCTTCTCAAGGGCAAGCCTAATGGCTTGTTTTCCCTTGCTTTTGGGGCAGGGACCGCCTAGATAAACGGGAACAGGTTCCCATACATGGCAGGAGACAGGCCCGCATGGCGCGCGTCACCGTTGAAGATTGCGTCGATAAAGTCACCAACCGCTTTGAGCTCGTGCTGCTGGCAGCGCACCGCGCGCGCGGCATTTCGGCTGGTTCGGAACTCACTATCGACCGTGATAATGACAAAAATCCCGTCGTCGCGCTCCGCGAAATCGCGGATCAGACACTGACCCCCGGCGATCTGCATGAAGACCTCGTCTCCAGCATGCAGAAGCGGGTGGAAACCGACGAACCGGAAATGGAACCGATGGCGCTTTTGCCTGCACAGGAAGGCGCTGCGCCGGAACAGCCGGCAGGCGAGGCGCCAGGCGCTGGCGACCGGATGAGCGAAGAGGATCTGCTCCGGGCGCTGCAGAGCCAGGTGGACGTGCCGCAGAAGTAAGGGCGGCGAGGCCCGCCAAGCCTTTCGGCCCGGTCGGGCAGGACATCAGCAGGCAGTTTTCTGTCTGTCAGACGAAGCGGGGGCAGCCCCGCAGCCGCGCCGCCCAGGCTCCATGCCGGGCGGCGTGTTTTGTTTGAGCCATCCGCAAGGGTGGAAGAAAGGAAGCGATAGGCGTGTTGCGTCAATACGAACTCGTGGACCGGGTGCTCGCTTATGATCCGCAGGCGGATGAAGCGGCGCTGAACCGCGCCTATGTGTTCGGTACGCGCAAGCATGGCACGCAGAAACGCGCTTCCGGCGACCCCTATTTTTCCCATCCCATCGAAGTGGCGGGCATCCTCACGGAGATGCGGCTCGACACGGCGACGATCATCACCGGCCTTCTGCACGACACGATCGAGGATACGGACACGACTGTGTCGGAGATCGAAGAAGGGTTCGGGAAGGAAATCGCGAGTCTCGTCGATGGTGTGACAAAGCTTTCCAAACTTGAGTGGGACTCGGAGCACGCCAAGCAGGCGGAAAATTTCCGCAAATTCCTGCTGGCCATGTCGAGCGATATCCGTGTGCTGCTGGTCAAGCTGGCGGACCGGCTTCACAACATGCGCACGTTGCATTTCATCAAGAAGCCGGAAAAGCAGCAGCGCATCGCCCAGGAGACGATGGATATTTATGCTCCGCTCGCCGGGCGCATGGGGATGCAGGAAATCCGCGAGGAGCTGGAAGACCTGTCCTTCCAGGTGCTGCAGCCGGAAGCCCGTGAAACCCTGGTGGAGCGTCTTGATCAGATCCGCGAAGAGCGCAGCGATATTGTGGACCGCATCACCGAGATGCTGCACGAAACCTTTACCGCGCAAGGCATGGATGTGCAGGTCTATGGGCGGGAGAAGAAGCCTTTCTCGGTGTGGCGCAAGATGGAGCGGCGCTCGATTTCTCTTGAGCAGCTTTCGGATATTTACGGCTTTCGCGTCATCGTCGATACGGAGGCTGATTGCTACAAGGCCATCGGTATTCTGCATACGAAATGGCCGATGGTGCCGGGCCGTTTCAAGGATTACATCTCGACACCCAAGAACAACGGCTACCGCTCAATCCATACAACGATCATCGGCCCGGAGCGCAAGCGCGTGGAAGTGCAGATACGCACCCGCAAGATGCATGAGGTGGCCGAATACGGGATTGCGGCGCACTGGTTCTACAAGGACCGGGGCAATCAGGCCGAGTCCTCGGCGGAGTTTTCCAATACCTTCAAATGGCTGCGGCATCTGGTCGAAATGCTGGAGCATGGCAGCACGGCGGAAGAACTGCTCGAGCATTCCAAGCTTCAGCTTTTTACCGACCAGGTGTTCTGCTTTACCCCGAAGGGCATGCTCATCACGCTGCCGCGCGGGGCGACGCCCATCGACTTTGCTTATGCGGTGCATACGGATATTGGCGATACCTGTGTGGGCTGCAAGATCAATGGCCGTCACATGCCGCTGCGCAGCCAGCTCAAGAACGGCGATGAAGTGGAGATTATCCGCTCCAAGGCGCAAACGCCGTCACCGGCCTGGGAATCTTTTGTTGCCACGGGCAAGGCCCGCTCCGCCATCCGCCGTGCGGCCCGCCTCACGCATCAGACGGAGCTTGCGCATCTGGGCCGGCTCATGGTGACGAGCATGTTCGAGCTTGCAGGCAAGAGCGTGAGCGACAGCGTGCTCGAACGGGCGGTCGGGCGTTTCAACAAGAAAGATGTGAGCGAACTGCTGGCCGATGTGGGCGAGGGCGGGATTGCAGCGCAGGATGTGCTGAAAGCGGCTTATCCCCGCATCCGCAAGATCAAGGAAGCGGAGAAGGGCAGTTCAGGCCGGGTGGTGACGAGTTCGGACAGCTCCGACAAACTGATGGTGAAGCTCGACCGGCGTCTCAGCCATGGCGGTGTGCGCTATGCGGAAGGCACTTTCCCGCTGCCGGGCGACCGCATCGTTGGTATTCTGACGCCGGGCATGGGCGTGACGATCTATCCCATCGATTCGGAACAGCTGGCCCAGTTCGACGGAGAACTGGAGCGCTGGATCGATGTGCAATGGGATGTGAATGAAGAAGACGATGTGCGGTTTCTAGCCCGCATCACGCTGACCGTGCGTAATGAAGTGGGCGCGCTCGGCGCCATTGCCACGCTGATCGCGGATTATGACGGCAATATCGACGCGCTTTCCACGCCTCAGCGTGACCGGGATTTCTATAGCCTGCAGATCGATCTCGAAGTGCGGGACCTCAAGCACCTGACTTCCATCATGAATGCCCTTCGCGGCCTTTCCATGGTGAATTCCGTCATCCGCGGATGAGAGGGGCGGTTTCCGTTGAACAAGGCCCAAGGGCCGGGGTATGAGGTTTGCGCGGCCTGGGGATCCCTCGTGGCCGGAGGCGGCAATGAGCGGAGAAGAGACATGAAAGAAGCGCAGGTGCTCAAGGAATTCGAGAAGGCGGAGGCCCTTCTCAAGGGGCATTTCGTTCTGTCTTCCGGTCTGCATAGCGACCGCTATCTGCAATGCGCGCGGGCGCTCATGGATGCTCGGCGCGGGGCCAAACTCTGCAAGGCGCTGGCGGCCAAGGTGCGCGAGGAGATCGACAAGGATATCGACTTCGTGGTTTCCCCTGCCATGGGCGGGGTGGTTGTCGGCTATGAGATGGGCCGCCAGCTTGGTGTGCCGGCGATGTTTCTGGAGAGGCCTGAGGGCACATTCGAGCTGCGCCGCGGGTTTTATCTGCCCAAGGGCGCGCGCTGCCTGATGGTCGAAGATGTGGTGACGACCGGTCTTTCTTCGCGCGAGGCAATCAAGGCAATCCGCGCGGCAGGCGGCCGGGTCGTCGGCGGGGCCTGCCTGATCGACCGGTCGAACGGCAAGGCCAAGATCGGGGTCAAGCTTGTGCCGCTGGCGCGTCTCAATGTGCCGACCTATACGCCGGACAAAATCCCGCCAGAATTGGCGGCGATACCGGCAACAAAGCCGGGCAGCCGGAAAAAATAGGCCGGGCAGGTTCCGTTAGGAGTTTGAGTGGCATAGTCGGCCGGATGCCGCCCCCAGCGGCCCGCCTAGCCAGGAGTTTCCATTTTTCATGTTTCGCCGCCGCACAGATCTGCCGCTTTCGGAGCGCCTGCGCGAGCTTGTCTGGCCGCGCAGCGGCTGGCGGCGGGCCTTTCAATATGGCTGGCGGCGGGTCTGGCGGCTGTCGGGCACACCCCATGCGATTGCCGTGGGCGTTGCGGCAGGGGCCTTTGCCTCCTTCACGCCGCTGATCGGCTTTCATTTCATGCTGGGCTTTTTCGTGGCCTGGGTGTTCCGGGGCAACCTCATTGCCTCGGCCTTCGGCACCTTTGTCGGCAACCCGATCACCTTTCCTTTCATCTGGATCGCGACCTATGATCTTGGCCGGCTGATCCTCAATGCGGGAAAGCCAACCAATCTACAGCCGCAAGCTTTGTCATCGGACCTGTTTTTCACCCATGCGCTCGATAAGCTGTGGCCGATCATCGGGCCGATGATGCTGGGCGGCATTCTGATCGGCGTTCCCTGCTCGGTGCTTATCTATTTTCTCGTCCGGCCGGCTGTGGAAACCTATCAGTCCAAAAGGCGCGCGGCGCTTGCCAAGCGGCGGGCCAAGGGAAGAAGAGGAACCCATGAGGGCGAAACCGCGCGGGATTGAGAGGGCGAACATGAAGAAGGCGAACGCATGAGCGGCGGACGACTGCGCCTCGGCGTCAATATCGACCATGTGGCCACCATCCGGAACGCCCGGGGCGGAGCGCATCCCGACCCGCTGCGCGCCGCCCAGCTTGCGGCGGCGGCCGGGGCAGACGGTATCACCGCGCATCTGCGTGAAGACAGGCGGCATATTTCAGATGCCGACATCACACGGCTTTCCGAAGAGATAAACCTGCCGCTCAATCTGGAAATGGCTGCGACGGAAGAAATGCTTGCCATTGCGCTGCGCCACAAGCCTCATGCCTGCTGTCTGGTGCCCGAAAAGCGCGAAGAGCGGACGACAGAGGGCGGGCTCGATGTGGCGGGCGGCCACACCCATCTGGCTCCTTTCGTTGCCCGGCTTTCAGAGGCCGGCTCGCGCGTCTCGCTCTTCATTGAAGCAAGCCCCGCGCAGCTTGAAGCGGCGCGCAAGATTGGCGCGCCGGTGGTGGAACTTCACACAGGCGCCTATTGCGATGCTTTTGCGGAAGGGCGTTCGGCGGATGCAAAACGCGAACTGGAACGGTTGGGCAAGGCGGTGGCGCTTGGCGCAGAGCTGGGGCTCGAGGTGCATGCAGGCCATGGGCTCACCTTCGATACGGTGAAGCCGGTCGCCGCCTTTCCGGCGCTTGTGGAACTCAATATCGGCCATTTTCTGGTGGGCGAGGCGATTTTTACGGGTCTCGACGCGGCGATCCGCCAGATGCGCCTCCTGATGGATGAGGCGCGGGCGGAGGAGCGCGCATGATTATCGGCATGGGTAATGATCTGATCGATATTCGCCGTGTGGAGCGGGTGCTCAACAAGCATGGCGAGCGCTTTACAGAGCGGGTCTTCACGGAGGTTGAGCGCAAGAAGTCCGACCGGCGGCGCAACCGGGCTGCCTCCTATGCCAAGCGGTTTGCAGCCAAGGAAGCCTGTTCCAAGGCGCTGGGGACCGGCATCCGGGCGGGGGTGTTCTGGCGGGATATGGGGGTGGTCAACCTTCCCTCCGGCCAGCCCACCATGAAGCTGACGGGCGGCGCTCTGAAACGGCTTGAAGCGATGACGCCAGAGGGCATGAGCGCACATATTCACCTCACCATCACAGATGACGACCCGCTTGCCCAAGCCTTTGTGATTATTGAGGCTTTGCCCGCTGGCCGGGACTGAGTGCGGCGTTTAGGGGGCTAGGCTTCGAGGGGCAATGTGCTATGGTCGCGCCGCTTCCGGCCCGGCGCTTCTGACAGGCGGACCCCGGGGCGTTTTGGGGAAACGAAGGGCCCACGGGCGATGTCTATGACTGATAAAGCTAAGAAATTCCGCGAAAGCGAGTGGGCCGATACGGCGCGTACCGTTGCCTATGCCGTTCTTATTGCGCTGGTGATCCGGGCGCTGCTGTTCCAGCCGTTCAATATCCCCTCCGGCTCGATGATCCCGACGCTGCTGATCGGGGACTATCTATTCGTTTCCAAATATTCTTATGGCTATTCGAAGCACTCGCTGCCCTTCAGCCTGCCGCTTTTCGAGGGGCGGGTGCTCGCCAGCCAGCCTGAGCGCGGCGATGTGATCGTCTTCAAGAAGCCGACCGACAATCAGACCGACTTCATCAAGCGGCTGATCGGGCTGCCGGGGGATCAAATTCAGATGCGCCGCGGTGTGCTGCATATCAACGGCCAGCCGGTGCAGCGCGAACGGATCGAGGACTTTATCGAGACCCGGCCCGGCGGCTCTATCCGGCGCTATCCGCAATACCGCGAAACGCTGCCCAATGGGGTGAGCTATGTGACGCTGGACACGGATCCGGATGGCTATCTCGATAATACGGGCGTTTACAAGGTGCCTGCCGGCCATTTCTTCATGATGGGCGATAACCGGGACAACTCGAATGACAGCCGCGTGCCTGCGGAAGTGGGCTATGTGCCGTTCGAGAATCTGGTAGGCCGGGCCGAAGTGCTGTTCTTCTCGACGGACGGCTCCGCCCGTATCTGGGAACCTTGGAAGTGGTTCTCCGCAACGCGGTGGGACCGCATTTTTAGCGGGATCAACTAAAGAATGCCGCGCAAGACGCGCACGCCATCTTCTAAAGATAAAGCGGGCCGGGATGGGGCGGCTGCGCATCCGCTGTCAGACGCGCTCGGTTATGAGTTCGAGAATGCGGCTCTGCTCAGTGAAGCGCTGACGCATATGAGCGTGGCGCCGGAAGGCGGGCAGGGCAGCTACGAGCGGCTCGAATTTCTGGGCGACCGGGTGTTGGGGCTCATTATTGCCGATGTGCTGATCAAGACCTATCCGCAAGAGCGCGAAGGCGATCTGGCGGTGCGGTTCAACGCCTTGGTGCGGGCCGAGACCTGCGAGCAGGTGGCACAGGAGGCCGGGCTCGGCAAACATATCGAGATGAGTTCGGGCGAGGCCCGGGCGGGCGGGCGCAAGCATGCGACGATCCTCGCCGATGTCTGCGAAGCGGTGATCGGCGCGCTTTATCTTGATGGCGGGCTTGAGGTGGCGGAACGGTTTATCCGGCGCTATTGGGAGCCGAAGCTGTCACTCAATCTGAAGCCGCCGCGGGATTCCAAGACGGTACTTCAGGAATGGGCGCAGGCGGGCGGCCTCGGGCTGCCGAGTTATGACTTGTTGAAACGGAAGGGCCCCGACCATGCGCCCACTTTCGAGGTGGAAGTGGCTGTCGAAGGGCGCAAGCCTGCCAAAGGCATCGGCTCTTCCAAACGTGCGGCCGAACAGGCGGCGGCGGAGACGCTTTTGAAGCGTGAAGGACTTACATCTGATGAATGAGACGGCGGAACAGATGCGGGCAGGTTTTGTGGCGCTGATCGGTGCGCCCAATGCGGGCAAGTCCACGCTGCTCAACCAGATGGTGGGCTCGAAGGTTGCCATCGTCACGCATAAGGTGCAGACGACGCGCACGCGCCTGCGCGGCATTGCCATTGAAGGGACGAGTCAGCTTGTTTTTGTGGATACGCCGGGCATCTTCAAGCCAAAGCGCCGCCTTGACCGGGCGATGGTGCAGGCGGCCTGGGGCGGGGCGCAGGATGCCGATCTTGTGGTGCTGCTGATCGACGCCCAGCGTGGCCTTGACGAGGATGTGGCGCGGATTCTTGAAGGCCTCAAGGAGGGCGGCCGTCCGGCGGTTCTGGCACTCAACAAGATCGACCTTATAAAGCGGGAAGAGTTGCTGGCGCTGGCGGATGATCTCAACAAGCGTTTTGCCTTTTCGGACACCTTCATGATTTCGGCGGAACGGGGCGATGGGGTGGCCGATCTCAGGGCCTATCTGGCCGAAAAGATGCCGCCCGGCCCCTGGCTTTATCCCGAAGACCAGATCGCCGATGCGCCGATGCGCAGTTTGGCCGCCGAGGTGACGCGGGAGAAGCTGTTTCTCCGGCTTCATGAGGAACTTCCCTATTCGCTGACGGTCGAAACTGAGAGCTGGAAAGAACTCAAGAACGGCAGTGTGCGGATCGAGCAGGTGATTTTCGTGCAGCGGGAAGCGCACAAGAAAATGGTCATCGGCAAACAGGGCGGCACACTGAAGAAGATCGGCGAGCTGGCGCGCAAGGAGCTTGAAGAGATGCTGGAGCGCCGGGTGCATCTCTTCCTCTTCGTCAAAGTGCGCGAACGCTGGAGCGATGACCCGGAACGCTATGCGCAGATGGGGCTCGATTATCCGAAAGAGTGAAAAAGCGGGCTTTTGTCACCGTCTAAGCTGTGGTTAACAAGCCGTTGGTTTTGCTACTCTTTCAGGGGCAGTCCTCTGCATTTTGCGGATGCGCGGTGAAGGGCTGCGGCATGTAGTATGTGGCAATTCTGCGCGCTTCTGTGATGATCCTGCACTTTGCAGGCTTTGGCGCGCGAAGCAGCAACGATTCGACGATTCTAATGCCTGTTTTGCAGGTTTTTACCGGGAAGATGGTGTTTCTCTTTCCGGGACAGTTGAACGAGGATCCTCAGGTGGAGTGGCGCGACCAAGGCATTGTTCTGTCGGTGAGGCCGCATGGTGAGACCTCGGCCATTCTGGAGGTGCTGACAGAGGCGCATGGGCGGCACATGGGTCTTGTGCGCGGCGGGGCCTCGCGGCGCATGAAGCCCGTGCTGCAGCCCGGCAATTCCGTGATGCTGGCCTGGCGGGCGCGCCTCTCGGAGCATCTGGGCACGTTCACGGTCGATCTTTCCAGGGCGCGGGCTGGCACGCTGATGGATGAGCCAATGGCACTGAGCGGGCTTCTGTCCGCCTGCGCGGTGGCAGGCGCCTTGCCCGAACGGGAGGCGCATACCCCGCTTTATGAGGCCTTCGAGGTTCTGCTCGATACGATGGCCGAGACGGATATCTGGCCGGCGGTGCTGGTGCGCTGGGAATTGGGGCTCTTGCAGGAGCTTGGCTATGGGCTCGATCTCAGCCGGTGCGCGGCGACGGGCTCGCGGGAGGATCTCGTCTACGTCTCGCCCAAAAGCGGGCGGGCGGTCAGCCGGGCAGCCGGGCAAGGCTACAAGGACCGTCTCCTGATGCTGCCGGGCTTTCTGATGGGGGCCCAGGCGGGGGGCGCAGAGCCCCGCGATGTGGCGAACGGGCTCCGCCTTACGGCCCATTTCATGGAGCGCTATCTGTTCGCGCCACAGGACAAGCATCTACCCGATGCGCGGCTGCGGCTGCAGGCGCTTTTCGAACGCCGGTTTGGGCAGAATGCCCCCGTTCAGCCGCTGCCATAATGGCTCGAATCGTCTATCAACGCTGAAATCCGGCGCCCGCCAGGCGCTTTCGTTCTCCCTGTCTCTCTCTTCCAAGGTGATATACTCCGCTCATGAGCAAAGTAACCGTTCCGCCCGAATCGCCAGCCGAAGAAATCCATCTGCGTGAAGCGCTGGAAGAGCGTTATCTCGCCTATGCGCTTTCGACCATCATGCACCGCGCATTGCCGGATGTGCGCGACGGCCTCAAGCCCGTGCACCGGCGGCTGCTTTACGCGATGCGGCAATTGAAGCTTGATCCCAATTCCGGCTTCAAGAAGTCGGCCCGCGTGGTCGGTGACGTGATCGGTAAATACCACCCGCATGGGGACTCGGCGGTCTATGACGCGCTGGTCCGCCTGGCGCAGGATTTTGCCGTGCGCTATCCGCTGGTCGACGGGCAAGGGAATTTCGGCAATATCGACGGCGATAATGCGGCGGCCATGCGTTACACGGAAACGCGGCTGACGCGGGTGGCCGAACTTCTGCTCGAAGGGATCGACGAAGATACGATCGATTTCCGCCTCACCTACGATGGCGAAGAAAAAGAGCCGGTCGTTCTGCCGGCCAATTTTCCGAACCTCTTGGCCAATGGTTCTTCGGGGATTGCGGTCGGCATGGCGACGAGCATTCCGCCGCATAATGTGGCCGAGCTGTGCGATGCGGCGGTGCATCTCATCAAGTTCCCGAATGCCTCCGCGGCCAAGCTGACGGATTTTGTGAAGGGGCCTGACTTTCCGACCGGCGGCATCATTGTCGACAACCCGGAGTCGATTGCCGAGGCCTATGCGACGGGGCGCGGGGGCTTTCGTGTGCGCGCGCGCTGGGAGAAGGAAGAGCTGCCGCGGGGCGGCTGGCAGATCGTTGTCACGGAAGTTCCCTACCAAGTGCAGAAGTCGAAGCTCATCGAGCGCATTGCCGAGCTTCTGATGGCGAAGAAACTGCCGCTTTTGGAAGATGTGCGGGATGAGTCCGCTGAAGACATCCGGGTGGTGCTGGAACCCAAATCCCGCAATGTGGACCCTGAGCATCTGATGGAGTCGCTTTTCAAGACGACGGAGCTTGAGAACCGGGTCCCGCTCAACATGAATGTGCTGAATGGCGGGCAGGTGCCGAAAGTGATGAGCCTGCGCGATGTGCTGCGCGCCTGGCTCGATCACCGCAAGGAGGTGCTGGTCCGTTCCAGCCAGTTCAAGCTCGACAAGACCGAGCGGCGGATCGAAATTCTCGACGGCTATCTGATCGCCTATCTCAACCTTGATGAAGTGATCCGCATCATCCGCGAGGAAGACGAGCCGAAGAAGGAACTGATCAAGACCTTCGAGCTTACGGACAATCAGGCCGAAGCCATCCTCAATATGCGTTTGCGGTCCTTGCGCAAGCTTGAGGAAATGGAAATCAAGAAGGAGAACAAGGAGCTGAAGGCGGAGGCAAAACGCCTGCGCGCGCTCCTTAAATCCGACGACGCGCAGTGGAAGCAGATCGGCGACAGCATCCGCGAGCTGAAAAAGGAATTCGGCCCGAGAACGGAACTGGGTGCACGGCGAACCACATTCGGTGATGCGCCGGTGATCGAAGACGTGCCGCTGGAGGCTATGGTGGAGCGTGAGCCGATTACGGTTGTCTGCTCCGAAAAGGGCTGGGTGCGCGCCCTCAAGGGCCATGTGGAGAATACGTCCGACCTCAAATACAAGGAAGGCGACAAGGAACGCTTCGTCTTCCATGCGGAGACGACGGACAAGCTGGTGCTCTTCGCAACGGATGGCCGCTTCTACACCATCCAGGCGGACAAGTTGCCGGGCGGGCGCGGCAACGGGCAGCCGATCCGTTTCTTCATCGATCTCGATGATGGGCACGATCTGGTGGCCCTCTTCAAGCATGACCCGGAACGCAAGCTGCTTGTCGCCTCGAGCGAGGGGCATGGCTTCATCGTGCCGGAGGTGGAGGTGATTGCGCTGCGCCGTCCGGGCAAGCAGATCCTGAATGTGTCGGGCGATGTGGAAGCCTGCGCCCTCGCGCCTGTGGAAGGCGATACGGTGGCCGTGATCGGCGAGAACCGGAAGCTGCTGCTTTTCCCGCTGGCGGAAGTACCGGAGATGACGCGCGGCAAGGGCGTGCGGCTGCAGAAATACAAGGACGGCGTTTTGAAGGATGTGAAGTGCTTCACCTTCAAGGAAGGCCTGACCGTGGTGGACCGGGGCGGGCGCAACCGTCTCTTCGACAAGCTGAAAGAGTGGCTTGGCGCGCGGGCGCAGGCAGGCCGCCTGCCGCCCAAGGGTTTCCCGCATGGGGAGACATTCGGGCCTAAGTTTTAGGGCGGGCCGGAATTCTAAAGCTTACTGGAGCAGCGCGGGGACTTCCTCGCGCAGGTCGTTGCCCCAATATCGCATGTGGAGCACATAAGGCTCGCCAGTTTTGAGGCGGTCCGCTTCGATGGCGAGTTCATAGGACTGTTCGAGGTAATGCTCGGGCTGGACCCATTGTTCCACATGCACCTGCGGGCAGCTTTCCTCTTTCCGGTATTCGCCCTGCACGAAGTCGCCGCCCGCCGTCAGAAGCATCCAGCGGAAAACATCGCAGGGCCCATTTGCCTCCAGCAATTCGCCTTCCTCATTTGGATTGGTGTAGCGCAGCTTCACGGTGAGCGGGATGGTGTCACCTGTCCGCGCGCCTGCGGTCACCTCGGCGGTTACCGCCTCGGTTTGATCGCGCAAACCTGTATATTCCAGCGCCAGGCCAATGGCGACGACGGCCAGAATAGTGAGGAGCGTTGTGCGCATGGCGCCGGGCAGGCCGCCGCCGGGTTTCAGCCAATCGGGAATGCGCATGTATTTTCTCCTAGCCGAATACGAGGTCCGGCAGCCAGGTTGCAAGCGGCGGATAAAGAGACAGGATCACCAGTGCCAAGAGCTGGATGATCACAAACGGGATGGCGCCGCGGTAAATCTGCACGGTCCGCACGCTCTCCGGCGCGACGCCGCGCAGGTAGAATAGCGCAAAACCGAAGGGCGGCGTGAGGAACGAGGTCTGCAGGTTGATGGCCATCATGACGCCCAGCCAGACGGGGTCGAAGCCCAGCGCAAGCAGAATGGGGCCGACAATGGGCACCACCACGAAGGTGATCTCGATGAAGTCGAGGAAGAAGCCCAGAATAAACATGATGAACATGACGACCACGATGGGCGCCATGTCGCCAAAGATCTGGTAGAGCAGGCTCGTTTCCTCGAAGGTGAGGAAGGCCTGCACGGTTTCGTCGCCGCCCAGCCCGCGGAAGACGAGTGAGAAGAGCGCCGCGCCGATCAGGATGACGAAGACCATAGAGCTGATCCGCGCCGTCGATTGCATGACGCTGGAAAGAATGTCCCTGCGGTAAAGCCGGATAAGGCTGAGGGCCATGCCCCAGATCATGGCGGCGCAAAGCGCGAAAGCGACGGCGATGCCGACATATTCGCCTCCGGTCAGATTTTCCCGCGCCACGCGCAGATCGGCGAAGGAGGTCAGCACGATGATGCCGAGCAACGCCGAGGCGGCGATGATTGCGGGCTTCTTGTTTTCCAGCTGGCGGTAGCCTGCCAGCAGCGTGGCGCCGACAGCGCCGACTGCGGCGGCTTCCGTGGGGGTGGCGATGCCTGCGAGGATCGACCCCAGCACGGCGACGATGAGGATCATGGGCGGAAACAGTGCGCTCAATGTCCGGCGAATGATGACGCTTGCCGGTTCGTCCGCATCCTCGTGTGGCACAGCAGGAGAGGAAGCAGGATCTAAGAGCGCGCGCAGTGACTGATAGAGAATGTAAAGCCCGACCAGTACAAAGCCTGGGATAATGGCGCCGGCAAAGAGGTCGCCCACCGACATGGTATCCGGGGTGAAAATGCCCATCTCCAATTGCGCGCTTGAATAGGCATTGGCAAGCACATCGCCCAGCAACACGAGAATGATCGAGGGCGGAATGATCTGTCCGAGCGTGCCTGCCGCTGCAATGGAACCGGTGGCAAGGGCGGGGTCATAGCCCCGGCGCAGCATGGTGGGCAGCGCCAGAAGACCCATGGTGACGACGGTGGCGCCGACAATGCCGGTTGAAGCGGCAAGCATCGCGCCGACGATGGTCACGGAAATGCCGAGCCCGCCGCGCATGGCGCCGAAAAGACGGCTCATATTTTCGAGCAGTTCTTCGGCAACTTTCGAGCGCTCCAGCATCGTGCCCATGAAAACGAAAAGCGGTACGGCGACAAGCGCCTCGTTGGTCATGGTGCCGAAAATGCGCTGGGGCAGGGCGAGGAGGTAGCCGAAATCAAAAATGCCGAACCAAAGGCCGATCAGCGCGAAAATAAGTGCGACGCCGCCCAGCGTGAAGGCAACAGGAAAGCCCGACAGCAGCACCGCGCAGGTGACGGCGAACATGACGAGATCAAGTGTGTCGGCGAGGTTCATCTGTGTTCCGGCGGGTCAGAATTTCGGCGGTGCGTCTTGCGCGATGGTTTCGCGGCCAAGCAGGGCGCGGATGGCGTGAATGGCAAGGGAGACCCCTTGCAATGCTACGAGCACGGCAAAAGCCAGGATCACGCTTTTCAGAAGATAGACTGCGGGAATGCCGCTCGTTTCGGGCGAGCCTTCGCGTATGGTCCAGGAGAGCGACACATAAGGGTAGGCGGCGTCCCAGATGAGCCAGCACATGGGCCAGAGAAAGAGGATGGTGCCCGCAAGGTTCACCGCCGCTTTGTATTTCGGGCTTGCCTCCCTGTAGAAGATATCCACGCGCACATGCTCGTCATGCAGCAGCGTGTATCCCGCGGCCAGCATGAAGACGAGACTGTGCATGTAGATGATCGACTCCTGCATCCAGATGGAGCCGACCCCGAACACATAGCGCATGATGACGACTGCGAACTGAATCAGCACCATCAAGAGGACGATCCAGGAGACCGCCTGGCCGAGCCGGTTGCTGAAGCCGTCAAGAATGCTTGCGATACGTTGCAAGGGCGGGTCCTTCGGGTCAGTCAAGCGCGATGCCCTGGCGGGTCTCGACGAATGCCTGATCGGCAATCCGGGTCCATTCCCGCGAGAGGGCCAGGGAGGCCTTGTAGCTCTCATAGACGCGCTTGGTGAAGGCGTCGCTATTGCCTGCTTCCTCGACCACTTCGTCGGAAAGGGCGGTCAGTTTTGACCGGATCTCCGGCGAAAAGCGGCGCAGCTTGACGTTGTGGTCATTTATGAGCGCCTGCAGCGACTTGGCGTTCTGATAGTTGAACTCGGCCAGTGTGTAGTCGTTCTCCGCCGCGCAGGCTGCTTCCACGGCAGCCTGCTGGCTGGGCGTGAACTCGTCCCAGACAGACTTGTTGAAACCGACGGCGAGAGCGGGTCCCGGCTCATGGAACCCTGGCCAGTAGTAGTAATCCGCGACCTGGTGGAAGCCGAAGGTCATGTCGTTCCAGGGGCCAACCCATTCGGTCGCGTCGATCGTGCCGTTCTGCAGAGACTGATAGATCTGGTTTCCAGCCAGCGTGACGGCGGCGGCGCCCAGACGGCGCATCACTTCACCGCCAAGGCCCGGCATGCGGATGCGCAGGCCCTTGAAGTCTTCGAGTGTGTTGATTTCCTTACGGAACCACCCGCCCATCTGCACGCCCGTGTTCGAGGCCATGAAGGGCTTGATGTTGAACTGGGCCGAAAGCTCGTCCCAAAGCTCCTGACCGCCGCCGTGATACATCCAGGCGTTCAGCTCCGTGGCGATCATGCCATTGGGGACGGTGGTGAAAAAGTTGAAGGCCGGGGACTTGCCCTGCCAGTAATATTCCGCGCCATGATAGACTTCCGCGCCGCCATTCGACACCGTGTCGAAAGCCTGAAGCCCTGGGACCAGCTCATCCGCCGCATAGACGCGGATTTCGACTTGGCCTTCCGTCATGGTTTTGACGCGGGTTGCCAGCCGTTCTGCCGAAACGCCCATGCCGGGAAAGTTCTTCGGCCAGGTGGTCACCATTTTCAGGCGCTTCACACCGCTCGCAATGGCGGGTTTCGGCAAGGTGGCCGCCGTTGCCGCAACTACACCGGCGCCGGCAAGGAAAGAACGGCGTTTCATCAACTAGCTCCCCGAGGCTCAGTTTGGCTTTGTTTTTCCGGCGCGCGATGTCCCCCGGCGCCGGCGTGCGGGTCAGTATAGGCAGGGCGGCGCGCGGCGCAATGAGAACCGGGAGGCCTGTCAGGCCATGCGTTCCCAGCCATCCCGCGTCAATGCATCCAGAGGCTTGAAGCGCGCCTTATAGGCCATTTTGGCCGAGCCTTCGACCCAATAACCGAGATAGACGTAAGGCAGCCCCTCCTCGCGGGCCTGGGCCACATGGTCGAGGATGAGATAAGTGCCGAGGCTGCGGGCGCTCCAGGAGGGCTCAAAGAACGTATAGACCATTGAGAGGCCGTCCTCGAGCCGGTCAGTGAGCGCGGCGGCGATGAGTTCGCTGCCGTTCTCCGAGGCGCAGGGCGTACGGTACTCGAGTATGCTTGTGTCCACGGCGGTGTCTTCGACCATGGAGACATAGTCGAGCGCGGTCATGTCCGCCATGCCGCCCTGCTGGTGGCGGGCGTCCAGATAGGCCCGCAGCAGCGAGAATTGTTCTTCCGTCGCCGTCGCAGGCTTGCGGGTGCGGATCAGGCCTTCATTGGCGGTGATGATGCGGCGCATGTTGCGGGAGGGTTTGAATTCGTTCACCCGGATTCGGACGGAGATGCAGGCATCGCAGCCGTCGCAGGCCGGGCGGTAGGCGATGCTCTGGCTGCGCCGGAAACCGGCCTGGGAGAGCATGTTGTTGATGGAGACGGCGCGCTCGCCGGTCAGATGGGTAAAGACCTTTTTCTCGAAATGGCCTTCGATATAGGGGCAGGGCGTCGGCGCAGTGATATAGAATTGCGGAAACTGCGTCTGGTCATGCTTGGTCATACGCGCCGTCCTCTGGCCGGGGCTCCACTCTATACCTAGAGAGCATAATACCACGGGGCGAATAAAGAGAAGGTGATCCAGAGAATCAGGATCAACGGGACGCCGGCCCGCATATAGTCGCCGAATTGATAGTGGCCGGGGCCCATGACGAGCAGGTTGGTCTGGTAGCCCATGGGCGTCGCAAAAGAGCAGTTTGCCGCGAAAATGACCATATAGACGAAAGGCATCGGGTCGACGCCGAACTGGTTGGCCGCGTTTACCGCAATGGGCACGAAGAGAACGGCCGTCGCGTTGTTCGTCAGAATATTCGTGATGATGGCGATGATCAGGAAAAGCGCAGACAGCGCGACGGCGGGTCCCGCATCGGCAAAGACATCCACTACGCCCTGACCGAGGAAAGCCGCGCCCCCCGTCACATCGAGCGCCGTGCCCATGGCAAGGGCGGCGCCAACCAGCAGGAAAATGCGCCGGTCGATGGCGCGGGCCGCCTGGCGGATGTTCAGGACGTCCAGTGTGATCATGGCTGCTGCGCCGACAAGCGCGGCTACTTCGATGGGAACGAGGCCGGAGACGGCGGCCAGCACCGTGCCGCCGAAAATTACCCGGGCGCGGGAGGCGCGGTTCGGGTCCGGCAGTTCGGTGGCAGACCATTCCAGCGGAATGACATCGCGGTTGAGACGCAGCCCTTCCACATCCTTGGCTTTGCCAAGCACAAGGAGCACGTCGCCGTCTTCCAGGCGGATGTCGCTCATTTGTGTCCGGATCATGCGGCTGCGGCGCTGGATGCCGAGCACGATGCAGCCTGTTTCCTGACGAAAGCCGATCTGTTCGATGTCGCGGCCGATCATGCGCGAACCCGGCGCCACCACGACTTCCACCATGGTCAAATCGCCGGTCGGGCGCTCGGGCGTTTCTTCGCCGGTGCCGGCGTCCGAGGTCTGGTTCTGATGATGCTCTTCAAGCATATTGGCAAAGATGCCTGCGCGTTCGCGCAGCGCGTCGGCCAGGGTCTGGCGCGTGGCGGCGAGAATGATTTCATCGCCCGGCTGCAGCTCGATGTCCTCGAAAGGCGGCAGGATGGCGTGTTCCCGGCGCTGGATCATGCGCACCGTCATGTCCTTCAGGGGCGGAAAAAAACCTGCGACGGATTTCGTGCCCATGAGCGGGTGGTCATAAGTGATCTGGATCTGGGCGATGAACTGTTTGCCGCTGCCGCCGGTCATTTCATCGGCGAGGCCTTCCCGGTTGGGCATCAGGCGCGGCACCACGAAAAGCGTATAGACCATGCCGACAGCGGCCAGAATGAGCGCAAAGACCGTGAAGTCGAAAAAGCCGATCCGGGCAACACCGATCTGTTCGGCAATACCGGCGGCAAGCAGGTTGGTGGACGAGCCGATGAGCGTGGTCATGCCGCCCAGAATGCAGACGAAAGAGAGCGACATCATGAGCTTGCTCGGCCGGTGGCGCAGGCGCGCGGCGAGTGTTGCCATGATGGGAATGAACATCACCGCGACGGGCGTGTTGTTCAGAAAAGCGCTGACCACGGCAACGAGTACGAGGGTCGAGAGAACCACAAGCTGCGGACGGCTGCCCGCCAGCGCGGCGATGACGCGGGTGGGTTTGTCGAGTGCACCGGAATGAAAGAGGCCTTGTCCGACGACGAGCAACGCCATGACCGCGATGAGCGCGGGACTTGCAAAGCCGGATAGAAGGACGGTGCTGCTGAGAAGATTCTGGCCGCCTGCGCTTTCCACCGGGAAAATGTGGAAAAAGATCATAAGGAAGCCGACCGCGAAGAGCGAGGTCATTTCCAATGAGAAACGGCTCATCGAATAGCAGATCACGGTGACGCCGATCGCGGCGAGCGTCACCCACATCTGCCAGTTTTCGGAGAGAAATGTTTCCATAGGCCTCAGTCGCGCCGGACGGAATTTGCCCGCTGCATGAATATCATTTTAGAGCAAAGGAACGGGTTGCGCGAGAGGCGGGTTTTTAGCGCAGGTTCCGGTCGCGGACAATAACCATGCCCGAAAGATAATCGTGCAGACACCGCTTGCGGCGGTTGAAGAGCGGCACGAGCAGGATCAGCGGCGTCAGGATGCTCACCGTCAGATAGAAAAGCAGCGTCTGGATGAAGGCCTGGAGGATGCCGGGTTTGCGTCCGTCCCAGGTTTCCGCATGGACGCCCTGGAAGCGCATGCCGGGGGTGGCGGCGTGTTCACCGCCCAGCGTGAGAGCAAAATAACCGAAAAAGACGACGGGTGCGACGAGTTGAAGGGCCAGCCAGGCAAGGCCGAAGGTGAGAAAGCCGAGCACGCCGAAAATCACCCAGCCTGCAATCGTTATGAGCGCGAGAATGACGAAGTCACCGAGAAAGGCGAGCATGCGTGAGGTCAGGACGCCGCGGAAATCCGCCGAATCGAAGGCCGGTTCATCATTTTGCGGAAAGGAGCCGTTTTGCGCTTCATTGCCGGTGGTCATGCCATCTCTCTTGGAAGGTTGTCGGATACCCGCCAAGAAGTAAGACCCCGCAGCCCGCAAGACAAGACGTGGCGCCTTATCCGGGGCTGCGGCCGAATTCCGGAGGGATGACGGGTGCTTCGCGCTTCAGGAGAATGGAGATGCGCCGGTTCGAGGACATGGACGGGTCTTCCGGGAAAAGCGGCAGGGTGTCCGCCTTGCCCGTTACCTCGAATATCTGGTCGTCTGCCACACCGGCGCCCTGCAGGATGCGGCGCGTGGCATTGGCGCGGGCGGCGGTGAGGTCCCATTTCTGGCCGTTTGCGCCATTGCTGGGCTGGCTGTCCGTGTGGCCGGTAATGGCGATGCGGTTGGGAAGTTTCTGAACGACCTTCGAGACCTGTTCGAGCAGCAGACGTGTGCGCTCGTAAGGCTCGGAGATGCCGGCCGGGAACATGGAGCGGCCTTCCTGATCCACGATCTGAATCTGCAGGCCCTCGGGCGTTTGTTCCATCATGATGTTTTTGGATAGTTCGGAGATTTCCGGCATATCGCGCAGCGCCTGACGGATGCTTTCTGCGGCGGAGCGGAAGTCGTCATTCTCGCGGGAGGTGGCGGCGGCAAGCTGGCGGCGTTCGTCGGCCACTTGTGTTTCGCCTTCCTGACCCTGCATCTCGACGGTGGTGCTCACTGTCTCGGCAGACTCGGCTTTGTCTTTTTCGTCCTTGTAGTGATTTTTCGGTTTGGGCGGCGCGGAAATATTCATCACCACTTGCGGCGTGGTGCCTGGCATGCGCGCGCCTTCAAGGTCGAAGGCCGTGCCGCCCATGACGCCGCCCGAGCCGCTATTCGTGCGGCTGACGGAAGCGGGGGCAAAATAATCGGCAAGACCGCTTTTCTGTTCCGGCGTTGTCATCGAGATCAGCCACATCAGCAGGAAGAAGGCCATCATCGCCGTCACGAAGTCGGCATAGGCGATCTTCCACGCGCCGCCATGATGCGCGTGCGGGGCCTTCTTGACCTTTTTGATGATCGGCTGGACTTCGTTCAGCGCCATGCTGCTTTATCCCGGCTTGCGTTACGCAGCTTTCAGATTCTGTGTTGCCTCTTCCACTTCCTCGAAGGTTGGCCGCACTTCGCTCATGAGTGCCTTGCGGGCAAATTCGATGGAAACGGCCGGCGCGTAGCCTTGCAGATGCGCAAGGATGCCGGCCTTGATGGAGAGGTAGAATTTGGTTTCGGACTCAAGCGAGTTCTTGAGCGCCATCGCCATGGGCGCGAAAAAGCCGTAAGCACAGAACACGCCGAAAAAGGTGCCCACAAGGGCCGCGCCGATCAGGTGGCCGAGAATTTCCGGCGGCTGGTCAATGGCGCCCATGGTGTGGATCACGCCAAGCACGGCGGCCACGATGCCGAGAGCAGGCGTGCCGTCTGCCAGCGCCTGAATGGCGGCAATCATGCGCTCATTTTCCTGATGGTGGGTTTCGAGTTCCTCATCCATCAGGGCCTCGACTTCATGCGGGTTTTCCGTGCCCAGCGTGACGAGGCGCAAATAGTCGCGCAGAAATTCGAGCGCGTGATGGTCCGACACGATGGCGGGGAACTTTTGGAAGATGTCCGACTCTTCGGGATTTTCCACATGCTGTTCAAGCGCCAGGCTGCCTTTCGCCTTGGCGAGTTTGAAGAGCGTGTACTGCATGCTCAAAAGCTCGAGATAGGCCTCTTTTTTGTATTTCGGCCCCTTGAGCATGGCGATGAAAGCGCGGCCCAGGTTCTTGAGCACGGCGGGCGGGTTGCCGATGATGAGCGCGCCGATGGCGGCACCCAGAATGATGATGAACTCCGCCGGCTGCCAGAGAACTTCGAAGTGTCCGCCGACAATGGCATACCCGCTGACGACCGAGCCGACCACGATCACACATCCGATTAGAAACTTCATGGCCCTGACGGCTCCCTTTGCCGCGCCGCAGAATACGCGGCGTTAACCCTGCAGGTCGTTCGATTTCGCCTATTCTTGTGGGAATCCGGTTAATACGGAGTTTAGGTAAAAATGAGAGGCAACCTGCTCTTTGCGCAAAGGGAATGGCCTTGCCGCCCGTTGCATGGCGTGCGAAACCTCCCTAAAACCGGGGCATTAGAAACAGGTTAACGGTATTTCCGGGAGGAGTTTTTCGATGAGCCATGATCCGCGGGCCTTTCGCAATGCGCTTGGATGGTTCACGACGGGCGTGGCGGTCGTGACGGCCCAGCTCGAAGGCGAGGAGCCTATCGGCATTACTGTGAATTCTTTCTCCTCCGTCTCTCTCGACCCGGCGCTGGTGCTCTGGTGCCTCGATAAGGGGTCGGACACGCTGCCGGTATTCGAGAAATGCAGCTGCTTCACCGTAAATGTGCTGGGGGAAGACCAGAAGGATGTGTCCAACACGCTGGCGCGGGCGGGCCATCATCAGCTTGACGGGATGAATGTCGCAAAAGGGGTGAACGGGTGCGCGAAACTTGAAGAAGCGCTTGCCGTTTTCGAATGCGAGGTTCACGCGCGGCACGATGCCGGCGACCACATCATTCTCGTTGGCGCGGTTAAGGCGTTTTCTTCCGCAGAGGAGGGGCGTCCGCTGCTTTATCACCGCGGTGGCTATCAGGCTCTGGCGGGGTAATCGGCCTGACCTTGCCGGGTTCGGCATTCAGCTTTTGCAGATTGGCACTGATCTTCGTCATCGCCTTGATGAAGATGCGGTATTCATCTTCCGGAATGCCTTCAACGGCGTATTCGTGAATTTCAGCAAAGACGCGCTGGCCTTCCGGGCGGAAGCTGAGCAGGTAATCGGTCACATAAATGCACTTCGCGCGCCCGTCCGTCGGGTGCGGGCGGCGTTCTACAAGACCCATCTGTTCCAGATCATTCAGATAGAGCCCAATCGAGACCTTGTGAATGTGCAGCGCATTGGCGAGCTCGGTCTGGGTTTGCCCTGCTTTCTTCAGCAGTTCCCAGATGACGCGCTGATAGCCACGCGGCAGGGGGTCGGCATTGTCATAGGCCTGCGCGAGCGCTGCGCCCATTGATTCGAGCGCTTCGAGAAACAGCCCGGGTCCCAGATCCTCGCCATCCGGCCCTGGCGCCGCCTCAAAGGGCATGATGTTAACTTCTTTGTCTGCCTTCGACATTCCGCTTGTCCGCGAGGCTCTAATTGCTTGTATGCTTTTAGAAGCCCGTTGACCTTTCCCGCAATCCGTGATCTCGTAAAAAAACTTTACTAAGTAATGGTGAGGTTGTCACCGCTTTTTAAGACCACAAAAAACCATAGGGGGAAAGCGTGGAGGAGGACGTCACGGGTACGGGCGCCACGGAAGCCTTGGAAGGTGCTGTTGAGGGAGGAGAGGCCGTTGCCGAAGGGGCGGCCAATGGAGCGGAAGCTGTGGCGGATGCCGCTACAGCAGGCGCGTCCAGCTGGTTTGACATGGTGCCGCTGATCGACAAGGGCGGGCCGATTGTCGTTATTCTGATCATTCTATCGGTTCTGTCGCTGGCGATCATTCTGCTGAAAATCGTCCAGTTCTGGCGGGCAGGCCTGTCGCGGCGCAGCTTCATCGATCCGGCGATCGAGATGGCCGGCACAGGCGATCTGGAAGGCGCGGCAGGCACGCTGCGCAAGCACCGCTCACCGATTGCCAGGGTGATGCTGGCCGGTGTGCAGGCAAAGCAGACGGGTCTTGAACCTTCGGAAGAAATGGGACGTGTGGGCGGCAATGAGCTTGGCGCGCTGCAGGGCTATTTCCGCTGGCTGGAGGTGATCGGCAATATTTCGCCGCTGCTTGGTCTTCTGGGGACCGTGATCGGCATGATCGAGGCGTTCCAGCAGCTTGAAGCGGCGGGCAACCGGGTCGATCCGGCGATTCTGTCGGGCGGTATCTGGGAAGCGCTGCTCACCACGGCTGTGGGTCTTGCGGTCGCCATTCCCGCCATCGGTGCGCTCAATCTGTTCGAGAACAAGGTCGATCTGGTGCGTTTGAACATGAGAGACGCGACAAGCCGGATGCTGGCAGCTCTCCGGAAAGCTTGAGGCTGATATGCAGCAAGGCGGAGACGATCTTTTCGGCCATTACGAGGTCAAGCGGCGTATCGTTTCGCTGACGCCGCTGATCGACGTGGTGTTTCTGCTGCTGATCTTCTTCATGCTGGCGAGCACCTTCCTGCAAACGCAGACCCTGACCGTCATCACCCCGCCGGAAGCGGAAAGCGAGGTGGATACGGACAGAACTGTGGTGGAGGTGCGCGTCACCACCGGGGGCGGGTTCTCGGTGGATGGAGAGGTGATGCCCCTCGAGCGTCTGTCGGAAGCCATCAAGGCCGCCATGAGCGGCGATAGGGACGCGGTTGTCTCGATCATGGCGGAAGAGGGCGCGCGGGTTCAGCCGCTGATCAATGCGGCGGAAGCGGCACGGCTTGCGGGAGCTAAAACCGTGGCCACGACGCGGCTTGGAGGCGGCGAATGATCGAGTTCGAGGAAAATCCACGCAGGCGGCAGATCGAAACGGTCGTGCCGCTCATCAATGTGGTGTTCCTGCTGCTGATCTTTTTTCTGCTGACAGGAACGCTGAAGAAGTCGGATGAGGTCGATGTCGATCTGCCGGTCGGGCAGGTGGACGACAAGAAGCATGAGGAGGAGCTTGTGCTTTACGTGGAAGCGGACGGGTTCGTTCACTTTCAGGACCTCGTCATGGATGCGCAGATGGCGCCTTACATGCTGCGCAACCGCTTCAAGGAACTGTCCGCCAGTGCCGTGACCGTGAAAGCGGATCAGGCGGCGGCGGCGCATGACCTTATTCAGCTCATGGAGGGCTTGCGGAATATCGGCGTGGAAGAGGTCATGCTGATTACGCAGCAGAGCAAGGAAGCGGAGTAAGCGGAGGACAGCGGGCTCAGGGACTGACCCCGCGGGAGGAGAGTGATGAGCGTTGCGGAAGTGCGTTCACCGGCACCGCCCAATCTGAAACGGTTTTTTGCCGGTTCATTGGTGCTGCATGTGCTGGTGTTTCTTTATTTCATTCTGGCAGGCGGTATTTTCGGTGTGCCGGGGCCGGGCGGCGGCGATGCGCTTTATTTTCAGCTCGCCGCCGGGCAGGCGCAGATGGAGGACGCGGCGGCCGATCTGACGGGCCCCGACCAGGCACCTGTCTTTGCGGATGCGGATGTGGACCCCGCGCCCATGCCGGAAGAAAAGCCCGAAGTCGTTGAAAAGCCGCAGCCGAAGTCCGACGCCATTCCGCTGAAGAAAGTGGAGCGCACGGAAGCGGCGCAAAAGACGACGCCGGTGCTAGGCCAGGCCCGGGAGACGGTGGAAGGCCAATCCACCGGCAATACCGGCAATCAAAAAGGCGCGCAGGGTGAGGGGCAGGTTACGATCCTCAACAAGAAGGGCAATTCGATGAGCGGCGTGCAGATTGCCGCGCAGTCGAGCGGGGCGACGTTCCATCTTGAAATGGGGCGGATCGATTTGCCCGGCGGAAACCGGCTCACTAATACGGTGATCGAGCTTCATCCCGACGGTACGTCGGATGTGGAGCTTATCTATTATCATCACCGCACATTCCACGGTGATTACTCGTCCACGCGCAGCATGAGCGGTGAAGGGCGCTGGTGGATCGAAGGCGATATGTGGTGCCATCAATCGCCGGTGATCAGCTACAACACCAAAGACTGCTATCACATGACAATGGATGAAGGCAGTACAGTGCGGCTTTACTATGACAAGTGCACGATCCGTTCATCGCCCAATTGCAAGACCGGGCGGATTGCCGCGCAGGGGCGCATCGAGTGACGGGGCCTATCCTTCTGCCGGAGCGGGTGTAAGGCGCAAGGTGCCGATGGCTTCTTTACCGTATAGGTCTTTTTTCGTTTCTATACGGAATGTCTTTCCATCGGCCCAGTCTTGCAGCTGGTCGCTGTAGAAGGGCGAGAAGGGGTCGCCCGACTGGCCGGTTGAAATCATGTAGAGCGAGGCGTCGAGGTCGCTTAGGTCATAGACCGCGCGGAAGCCTGCCGCGTGAATGTTGGCGAAGGGTCGCTCCCCGCTGCCGCGGTATTGGCCGCGGTTTAGCGTGTGCATGCCGCCCGATGACGGGGTTTCAAGGGTCAGCCAGTTTTTGAGCAGGGGCATGCCGCCGCCGGGGATGTGATTATTGACGACGGGGTGCGCTTCGCCCCAGCGCCAGCTTTCTGCTTCGCCATAGGTTTCGTGCAACGCCTTGAGCGCGTTTTCCATGGCCCGCCCCGCAATATCGCCGCATGTCTCTGTCTTGCTGCTCGTGATGTCATTGCACCAATGAGCGTTCGGTGCGTTTTCACCGAAGATGCTGAAAAGCATGTTGGCGCGCGGGCCTGTATAACTTGAGAAAGAGGCGCCAAGTTCGTCGGCCCATGTGACGCGGGGAAGTTCATGCAGAAAGGCGGCATAGAGCAGCGGCTCTGCGCGGTCGGCATCAAGCACGTAATCCCATGCTTTCAGCTTCTGCACTTCCGGCCGCGCCGCCGCTTCTTCCGGCAGGTTTTTCAGGAGAAGCGGCAGAATGCGCGCAGCGAAGGGGGAATAATTGTCCATCTGCATGGCCGCGAAATCTTCTGCAGTGAAGCTATTGCCTTCTTCCAGCAGGTCATAGATGCGGATGGCGCGGTAAGGCGCATCCCAATCCAGGGCGAGTTGATAGGGGTAGTTGTCGTCCACAATCTTGTGATTGGCGCTGGCGATACGGCCTGAGGGCGGGTTCTTGAGCTGGGGCAGCGCCTCGAAGGGCACGAGGCCGGTCCAGTCGTTTTCCGCTTTCCAGCCTTCGGCGGGCATCAGGCCCTTTGTCGTGTGCGCAGGGCCGCGAAGAGGCACATGGGCAGGGGCAATGAAGCCGATATTGCCTTCAACATCCCCGTAAACGATGGATTGCATGGGGGTGACATAATCCTCCCGGAGCGCGTCCAGAAATTCTTCGAAGTTTTGCGCCTTGGTGAGGCGGTAGCCCGCCATTACCGTCATATCGTCTGGCTGAAGGCCTGGCCAGGCGAGGGCGAGGACGTGCCCCTCCGGCGCAGTGGCGGCGCTGGGCACGGCTTCGGGGGTGAGTACCGGGCCATGGCGGGTCGCGCGGACAGTGAAGTTTTCATCCGCGCCGAGGCGGACGCGGATTATTTCCTCGCGCGTCTCGAAGGGCATGTAGCCTTCGGATGTTTCATATTCATTTTCGTTTTCCGGGTTCAGGCGCTCGAGGTAGAGGTCCTGCGTGTCGGGGCGCGTGTTCGTGAGGCCCCAGACGATGCGGTCGTTCCGGCCGAGCAGCACGGCGGGAATGCCGGGGATTGTGCCGCCCACCACATTGCCTGCGGGGCTGTTCAGATGCACCAGATACCAGAGCGAGGGGGCAAGCATGCCGAGATGGGGGTCATTGGCGAGAAGTGGTTTTCCGCTCTTTGTATGCGCACCCGACACGACCCAGTTGTTGGAGGCGCCGATGGGGCCGAGGTCGGGAAAGAAAGCGGCTGTTTGCTCCAGCGGCGCGTTGGCGAAGACTTGCGAAAGCGCGCTGACGAGATAGGGCGCGTTTTCATATTCCGCGTCGAAGAATTCGTTGAAGCGCTCCGGCGAAAGCTCTCTTGCCAGCTTCGCGCGGGCGATTTCATCGAAGGCATTGCCCGAGAGGCCGAGCCCCAGCATCTTCACCATGATGATGGAGTGCTGCGGCTTCCAGGGCGCCGGCTCGTGGAAGAGCATTTGAAATTCGAGCGGCAGCGGTTTTTCGCTGGTTTCGAGAAAGGCGTTCACGCCCGCGGCATAGGCATCGAGAATGCCGCGCATGTCATCCGGCAAGTCGGTATAGGTGTCATCCGCCAGATGGGAAAATCCCAGCGTGCGGAAGAAGCGGTCGAAAGAGACCGCTGGCGGGCCGAACATTTCCGCCAGCCGCCCGCTACCCACGCGGCGCAGGAGTTCCATCTGCCAAAGCCTGTCCTGGGCGTGCGCAAAGCCGAGGCCGAAGGCGGCATCTTTTTCGCTTTCGGCTTCGATATGCGGAACGGCGGTCTTGTCGCGGATGATGGAGAGCGGGGCGCTGAGCCCGATTCCCGCCACGATCTGCCCATCAATGACGGGCGCGGCGTTGCGGGCCGCGGAAAATCTGTCGAGCGCAATAAGCGAGATCGCGGCGATGAGCCCGGCCAACGCAATGGCGCTCCATTTCAGCGCGCTTTTCAGTTTTCTCATCTGCCGCTTGCCTCCCCCTGCCGGTCTTTGGAATTTCGGCCCGCCCTCTATAGCATAGGCGGAAACGGGGCCGCTTGCCCCCGAGTCGCCTGATCAAGAGAAGATAGTGAGGATATGATGGGAGTGAAGGCCGCCTTTATCGGGCTTGGCGTGATGGGATATCCGATGGCAGGGCATCTCGTGAAGGCCGGTCATGACGTCACGGTCTATAACCGCACTGGCGAAAAGGCCGAGAAATGGGCGGCGGAATTTGGCGGCGCGCCGGCGCCGACCCCGGCGGAAGCGGCCAAGGACGCCGATTTTGTTTTCGCCTGTGTCGGCAATGATGATGATTTGCGCGCCGTTACCATAGGCCCCGGCGGGGCGTTTGAAGGCATGAAGGACGGCGCGGTCTTTGTCGATCACACCACGGCTTCGGCCCATGTGGCGCGGGAGCTTTACGGCGCGGCGCTTGCCAAGGGTCTCGGCTTCATCGATGCGCCCATTTCCGGCGGTCAGGCTGGCGCGGAGAACGGGGTTCTCACCGTCATGTGCGGCGGCGAAGAGGCGCAATTTGCGAAGGCCGAGCCAGTGATCGATGCGTTTGCGCGTTCCGTGAAGCTGCTTGGCGGGCCAGGCGCGGGGCAACTCACCAAGATGGTGAACCAGATCTGCATTGCGGGCCTCGTGCAAAGCCTTTCGGAAGGCATTCACTTTGCCAAGAAGGCGGGACTTGATGCGGAAGCGGTGATCGACGTGATTTCCAAAGGGGCGGCGCAGTCCTGGCAGATGGAAAACCGTTACAAGACGATGATAGAGGGCGCGTTTGATTTCGGCTTTGCCGTTGACTGGATGCGGAAAGACCTTTCCATCTGTCTTGAGGAAGCGCGGTCGAACGGGGCCCATCTGCCGGTCGTGGCGCTGGTCGATCAGTTCTATTCTGAAGTGCAGAAGATGGGGGGCAACCGCTGGGATACGTCCAGCCTCATCGCGCGGCTTGAGAAATAAGCCGCAAGAAAACGGAGGACTTATGAAGGCGCGCAGCTTCCCATCGGTGCGTTCGATCATCGAGCGGCTTAACCCGTCTTATCCTGTGTTCATCGTCTGGCCGGAGGTGCTGAGGGAGAAGGCGCGGCTCTTCATAGATCATTTTCCGGGCGATGTGCTTTATGCGGTGAAGTGCAATCCGCATCCATTCGTTTTATCGACGCTTCATGAGGCGGGTATCCACTCTTTCGACACGGCTTCTCTTCCTGAAATCGCCGCGGTGCGGGAGCGCTTTCCGGAGGCGCATTGCTATTTCAATCATCCGGTGAAAGGGCGCGGCGCGATTGACAGCGCGGTTGATGTTTACGGCATTACGGATTTTGTGATCGACCATGAGAGCGAGCTTTACAAAGTCGAGGAATATGCAGGGACGGATATTACCGTCGAGGTTCGCTTTGCGACGGACGGGAAGGGCGCCGTCTATAATCTTTCCTCCAAGTTCGGCGCGCCGCCGGAAGAGGCGGTGCGGCTGTTGAAGCTGGTGCATGAGCGGGGCATGCGCGCGGCGCTGACCTGCCATGTGGGCAGTCAGTGCCTGGAGATCGAGGCTTACCGCTCGGCGCTGGCGCTGGCGCGCAACATCATGGACAAGGCGGACGTGCCGCTTGCCTATTTTGATATTGGCGGGGGCTTTCCCGCGGCTTATGCGGGCGCGCATGTGGATTTGAAGGCCATGCTGGGAGATATACGCACAACGGTGAAGGAGCTTGGCATCAATGTGCCGCTGCTTTGCGAGCCGGGCCGGGCGCTGGTGGCAGATGGCTGTTCGCTGCTCTTGCAGGTGCATCAGCGCAAGGGCGATGCGCTTTATGTGAATGAAGGTGTTTATGGCTGCCTGTCGGAGGTCAATATCGGCAATTTTGTCATGCCGGCGCGTGTCTTCGGGCGGAAGGGGCGTGCGCTTTCCGGCGAGCCCAAAGCCTTCCGCGTGTTCGGGCCAACCTGCGATAGTCTCGATGTGATGGATGGACCGTTCCTCGTGCCGGACGACATAGAGGAAGGCGACTGGATCGAGGTGGGGCTGATGGGTGCCTATTCGCTGGCGCTTGCTACTGGCTTTAACGGCTTCATGACGGACACGGTGGTCAGCGTGGAAGGGCGCCCGCATTGGCTGGAAGAGGCCATGCCGCTGGCGGAGGCCGAAGCCGAAGCTCTGTCTGCGTAAAGGGTCAGCCCTTGAGCAGCTCCGCCGCTTCTTTCGCAAAATATGTCAGTACACCGTCCGCGCCTGCGCGCTTGAAGCCGAGCAGGGCTTCGAGGATGACCCGCTCGCGGGCGAGCCAGCCTTGCTCACAGGCGCCGGCCAGCATCGCGTATTCGCCAGAGACCTGATAGGCGAAGGTCGGCACGCCGAATTCGGCTTTCACGCGGCTCACGATGTCGAGATAGGGCATGCCGGGTTTGACCATCACCATGTCGGCGCCTTCGGCAAGATCGAGCGCGACTTCGCGCAGGGCTTCGTCCGTGTTCGCGGCATCCATCTGATAGGTGCGCTTGTCGCCTTTTAGCGCGGCGGTCGAGCCGATGGCATCGCGGAAGGGGCCGTAAAAGGCGGAGGCATATTTCGCCGCATAGGCCATGATCTGCGTGTCGGTGCGGCCTGCTTCTTCAAGAGCCGAGCGAATGGCGCCGATGCGGCCATCCATCATGTCGGAGGGCGCGATGATGTCGCAGCCGGCCTCCACCTGGGTGAGGGCTTGTGTCACCAGCACCTCGACGGTTTCATCATTCAGGATGATGCCGTCTTTCAAAAGCCCGTCATGGCCGTGGCTCGTGTAAGGGTCGAGCGCCACATCGCAGAGGATGCCGATTTCGGGCACTGCCTGTTTGATGGCGCGGGTTGCGCGGCAGACGAGGTTGTTTTCATCCGTCGCCAGCGAGCCCGTTTCGTTGCGGTCGTACTTGTCCGTATAAGGGAAAAGGGCGATGACGGGGATGCCGAGTTTCGCGGCTTCCTCGGCAGCCTTTACGGCTTCGTCAATGCCAAGCCTGTCCACGCCGGGCATGGATGGAATCGCCGTTCGCCCCTTGGCTTCCTGCAGGAAGAGCGGCCAGATCAGGTCGTTCACCGTCAGTATGTTCTCGGCGGTGAGCCTGCGGGACCAGCCGGCCTTGCGGTTGCGGCGCATGCGCGTTGCCGGGAAGGCAGGCGCTGCGGACGCAGGGGAATTCGGCGATGTTCTTTTTTTCGTCATGAGGTTCTCATATCCCGGCGCGCCAGCAGTTGCAATGCCGCCGAAAGCCGCGCTATCACCCAATTGCCGACGGTTTATAGTGCCACATAAAGATAAAGAAGCCGCTTCCGGGAGGATTACCCCATGCAATTCGAGCTCGACGAGCAACAACGGGCCATTCAGGACATGGCAGCGCAGTTTGCCACGGACAAGCTGGCTCCCCATGCAGCGGAGTGGGACCGGGAGGGGCATTTCCCAGTGGAAGTCATGCGCGAGGCGGCGGAGCTCGGTTTTGCGGGCATTTATGTGCGTGAGGATGTGGGCGGCTCGGCGCTCACCCGGCTCGATGCGGCGCTGATCTTCGAGGCGCTCTCGCGGGGCTGCACCTCGACGGCGGCGTTCATCTCGATCCACAACATGGCGTCCTGGATGATCGACAGGTTCGGGTCGGAAGAGCAGCGCCAGCGCTATCTGCCCGACCTCACTTCCATGAAGAAGATCGCGAGTTACTGCCTGACGGAACCCGGCTCAGGTTCGGATGCGGCCTCGCTGCGCACCAAGGCGGTGCGGGACGGCGATCATTATGTGCTGAACGGCTCCAAAGCCTTCATCTCGGGGGCTGGCACGTCGGACCTATATGTCTGCATGGTGCGCACGGGCGGCGAGGGACCGAAGGGTGTATCCTGCCTCGTGATCGACAAGGACACGCCCGGCGTTTCCTTCGGCGCGAATGAAAAGAAGATGGGCTGGAAGAGCCAGCCAACCGCTGCCGTCATTTTCGAGGATGCGCGGGTGCCTGTCGCCAACCGCATCGGGGAAGAGGGCGAAGGCTTCAAATTCGCGATGATGGGGCTTGATGGCGGACGGCTGAATATCGGCGCTTGCGCGCTTGGCACAGCCGCTGGGGCGCTGGAGACGGCGCGCCTTTACATGAAGGAGCGCAAGCAGTTCGGTCAGGCGCTGGCGAGCTTTCAGGCATTGCAGTTCAAACTGGCGGATATGGCGACGGAACTTGAAGCCGCGCGGCTTTTGCTGTTGCAGGCGGCGGTGAAGGTGGATGCCAAGGCGCCGGATGCGACGAAGTTCGCGGCTATGGCCAAGCGCTTCTCCACGGATGTGGGGTTCAATGTCGCCAATGAGGCGCTGCAGCTTCACGGCGGATATGGCTATCTGAATGATTATCCGCTCGAGCGGCATGTGCGCGATTTGCGTGTGCATCAGATTCTCGAAGGCACGAACGAGATCATGCGCGTCATCATCGCGCGCGAGCTGTTGAAGGAGTAAAGCCCCCATGAGTGACGCGGAAGTTTTGTTCGAGCGGCAAGGCGTTGCCGGGATCATCACGCTGAACCGGCCGAAGGCGCTCAACTCGCTGACGTTGAATATGGTGCGGCTCATCCATCCGCAGCTCGAGGCGTGGGCGAAAGACGATGCGGTGAAGCTTGTCATCATCCGGGCAGAGGGTGAGAAGGCCTTCTGCGCGGGCGGCGATATCCGCGCTCTGCATGACTGGGGCAAGACGGGCGACAGGACGCAGATCGATTTCTACCGCGAGGAATACCGCCTTAACCGTCTGATCAAGAAGTTTCCCAAGCCTTATGTGGCGCTGATGGACGGGATCAATATGGGCGGGGGTGTTGGCCTTTCCGTTCACGGAACGCATAAGGTGGCGACGGAGCGCACGCTCTTTGCCATGCCGGAAACGGGCATCGGCCTCTTCCCGGATGTGGGCGGCACCTTCTTCCTGCCGCGTTGTCCGGGCGAGGTGGGCATGTATCTCGCGCTCACCGGCGCGCGCATCAAGGCGGCGGACTGTCTTTACGCCGGTATTGCGGATGTGTTCGTTCCTTCCGAAAAGCTGGACGCGCTGACGGAGGCGCTGGCGGGCGGTGACGATCCGGCCACGGCGATCAAGGCGCACAGCCAGGATGCGGGCGAACCGTCTCTTGCGCAGCACCGGGCGGCGATCGATGCGCATTTTTCGAAGAGCGGTGTGACGGCAATTCTTGCTTCACTGGATGAAGATGGCGGCGACTGGGCGGCTGAAACGTCAAAGACGATCCGTGCCAAAAGTCCGCTTTCGACGAAAGTGGCCTATGCCCAGGTGCGCGAGGGCGCCGGACTCGATTTCGATGCCTGCATGAAGCTGGAGTTCCGCCTGACCAACCGCTTCATGGCGGGGCATGATTTCTATGAAGGGGTGCGCGCGGTCGTGATCGACAAGGACCAGTCTCCCAAATGGGACCCGGCGAGCTTAAGCGCAGTGACGGATGATATGGTGCGGGCTTATTTCGCGAGCCTCGGCCCGGAAGAGCTGACGTTCGAAGGGCAGTAAAAACAAAGGTGGAGGACAACATGGCGGCGGTCGGATTTATCGGGCTCGGCAATATGGGCGGGCCCATGGCGCTCAATCTCGTCAAGGCGGGGCATCAGCTCACGGTTTTCGATCTTTCGGAAAAGGCCGTGGAAACGCTCGTGAAGGAAGGCGCCAAGAAAGCCGAAAAAGCGGGCGATGTGGTGAAAGACGCCGAAATCGTCATCACCATGCTGCCTGCCGGTCCTCATGTGGAGAGCGTCTATCTGGGCGCTGACGGGCTGCTGGCCAAAGCGAAGAAGGGCACACTTTTCATCGACTCCTCCACCATCGACGTCCCCACAGCGCGCAAAGTGATTGCGGAGGCTGCAGAAAAGGGCATGGAAATGGTGGATGCGCCTGTCTCCGGCGGTGTCGGCGGCGCACAGGCGGGCACGCTCACCTTCATGGTGGGGGGTGAGGCAGCCTCTTTCGAGCGGGCAAAGCCTCTGCTCGATGTAATGGGCAAGAACGTTTTCCATGCAGGCGCGGCGGGCAATGGCCAGGTGGCCAAGGTCTGCAACAACATGCTGCTCGGGATTTCCATGATCGGGACCTGTGAGGCGTTTCTCCTCGGTGAGAAGCTGGGTCTTGATGCGGAGACGCTGTTCAACATTTCCTCCACGGCGTCGGGCCAGTGCTGGTCCATGACTTCCTATTGCCCGGTGCCGGGGCCGGTGCCGGCATCTCCCGCCAATAATGATTACAAGCCGGGCTTTACGGCGGGCATGATGCTGAAGGATCTGCGTCTGGCCCAGGATGCGGCGGAGACGGCGCATGCGCCGACGCCGCTCGGCGCCCAGGCAGCGCAGCTTTATGGCCTCATCGAAGCATCGGGGCATGAGGGGATCGATTTTTCGGGAATCATCAAACTGCTGCGCGGCGAACTTTAAGCGCGCGCCGTTTCAGTTTGACGCAAGAGGCGGGCACGGACCCGCCTTTTGTTTATCTGGCATTAAGCATGTCCGGAGAGCGCTTCGGAAACAGGCGCAGGTTTCATAAAAAACCGCAGCAAATTTTTGCAAAAGGCAAAATGCGAATAATCGCTTTAAGGGCTCATTAGGCTCGCGCGACTAGTCTTTCACCATCAGGGGAGCCGCTTCCGTGTTGCGTTTTGTTTCGCGCGCCGACAGTTGGGAAGCGGCATGACATGGTTCTGAGGACTGGGAATGCATTCGATGAGCAGCAACACGGCAGAAGCCAATGCAGCCGGCATGGACGCCTCCGAAAGTAAAGATGTGTATCTCAAGGCGCTGACGCTGGTGGAACGCCTTCACCGCCGCCTTCTGGATGTCATCAAGGATGAGCTTGACCGGATGGGCAACACGGAGGTCAACAGCGTGCAGGCGCTTTTGATCTTCAATATCGGGGATCAGGAGATGACGGCGGGCGAGCTGCGCACGCGAGGGCATTATCTCGGCTCCAACGTGTCCTACAATCTGAAAAAGCTTGTGGAAACGAATTACATCGACCATCAGCGCTCCGAGCAGGACCGCCGTTCGGTCCGCGTGAAGCTGACGGACAAGGGCCACGAAATCCGCGAGCTTGTGGAAGGGCTTTATCACCGTCACTGGACGCAGCTTGAGCAGGTCGCCGACATCCGTCTCGACGAACTGGAAATGCTGAACTCCACGCTCTTCAAGCTGGAGCGCTTCTGGACGGACCAGATCCGCTTCCGTCTCTAAGTTTCAGCGCCCGTTACCAGGGCAGGGTTCTTGATCATTGTGCCGCTTCTTCCAAGATGGGGGGAGCGGCACAAATGCGTTTACGCGCCGCTGATACTCTGCATAGGCGGGGCGGCGCTTACCGATGGTTTTTTCAAGAAGACTGACACCCGACACACGCAAGAGCAGGAACGTCATGAGGAGCGGCGCAAAGAAGGCCCAGCGGGCGGCGTCCGCTTCGGCTGCCACGACGAAAAGCCCCCACCATAAAACCGCATTGCCGAAGTAGTTGGGATGGCGGCTCCAGGCCCAGAGGCCGCGGTCCATGACCTTGCCTTCATTAGCCGGATCTCGCTTGAAGGCGTGGAGCTGCGCGTCGGCGGCGGCCTCGAGGGAAAAACCGGCGAGGAAGAGGAGTGTGCCTGCCAGAGCAAGCAGGCCAAGCGGCGGCGCAGGCTGACTCATGAGCGCAAGCTGAAGGGGCAGCGAGATCAGCCAAATGAGCGCGCCTTGCAGGCCGAAAACGGTCAGCAGGCTGACGCGGGCAAAGGCGGGCCCGTGTTTCCGGCGCATCGCAGCGTAACGGCGGTCTTCTTCGGCATGGGCGCGCCAGCGGGAGAAAAGATAGGTGCCGAGACGGATAGCCCAGAGACTCGTCAGGCCTGTAAGAAGCAGCGCCAGAGGGCTTGTCACACCCGTCAGGAGGAGCGAGGTCCAGGCCATGAGCGCGAAGCCCGGTGCCCAGAAGGCATCGACCATGCTCACATCGCGCCGTTTCAGGCTCCAAAGCCAGATGAGCCCCATGAACAGAAGGGCGGCTATGCCATTTAGGGCGAAATAAAACGGCCAATCCGGAAGAAGCCCGGAGGCGGCGGCCAAAGGCAGATCCAATTCATTCATAGGCGGGAGTCTGGCGCAATTTTGCGGTTTGCGCATCTATTCTGCGCGCGCCCGGCTTGGCCTTTGCCTTGCGTGGCCGGGAAGAGAAGGGACAGGGAAGGCCTTGAAATGAGGCTTTCTGTCCCATATTCGGTCATTTGGGCCGGATTCGGTTTGACTTGAGTGTGCCGTTAACGGACCGTTAACTTTCAGGGCGAGGGCAGGGCTGACGTGATTTATCAGGGGGTTCACCGGCTGAGGGGAGCACGGCTCGGGCGTTTGACGGCGCTTCTGGCCGCGCTGGCCTTTATGCTGCTCGCCTGGCCGCACCCGGCGGGAGCGGGGCAGGACGGATTCGACCCCTGGAAGCTCAACTGGGTCGATCCCTGGGCGGCCTCGCAAAGCAAGGTGCCCGAACAGCCGCTTAATTCATCAACAATTCCGACACTGGGCGATGCAGGCTTCTGGCCGCTTTTGCGGGCGGTTTCCATGTATGAGCAGATTCGCGACTGGGGCGGCTGGAAGGCGGTTCCCGCCGGAGAGAAGATCGAGAAAGGGCAGCGCGATCAGCGCATGGCGCTGGTCCGCGAGCGGTTGTTAGCCACAGGCGATCTTGCCGCTTCGAGCGGCGACCCTCAGCTTTACAACGGTGAGGTCTATGAAGCGGTGCGCCGTTTTCAGCGGCGGCACGGACTTGAGGCCGACGGCATTATCGGACGGCGGACGATCCAGGCGATGAACGTGCCGGTGGAAACGCGCATCGGCCAGATCAAGCTCAATCTTGAGCGGCTCAACGAGCAATCCGGCAAGCTGGGGAAGCGCTATATCTTCGTCAATATTGCGGGTCAGGAAGTCGAAGCTGTTGCCAATGGGCGTGTGGAGATGCGGCGCCGGGTGGTTGTCGGCAAGACGGACAGGCAGACGCCGGAATATACGAGCGCCATTAATTACATCACCTTCAATCCCTATTGGAATGTGCCGCAAAGTATTGCGCGCCGGGACATCATTCCGAAGGTGCAGCGGGACCCGGGTTATCTCAAGCGGATGGGCATCCGAGTGCTTTCCGGCTATGGGCCCAATCCGCGTGAGATCGATCCTTATTCCGTGGACTGGTCATCGGCTTCTGCGCAGTCACTCCGGTTGCGGCAGGACCCGAGCCGGCGCAACTCGCTTGGCACGGTGCGCATTCATTTCCCCAATCCGCATGCGGTCTATCTGCATGACACACCCTCCAAGAGCCTGTTCAGCCGCGTGACGCGGGCTTATTCGTCCGGCTGCGTGCGTGTCGACCAGGTGCATGATCTGGTCGAGTGGCTGCTCAAGGAAACGCCGGGCTGGGAGCGCGGACGGATCGACCGTGTGGTGCAGTCGGGCGAGAATACGGATGTCAGCCTGGCGCAGACCGTTCCTGTTTACATGATGTATCTGACCGCCTGGGTGAGCGAGGATGGTGCGGTGAATTTCCGGGATGATATTTACAGCCTCGACCGGCAGGTGCATGCGGCCTCCGCAGGCGGCTAAGGCAGGCATTCCGCCGCGCGGCCATACCGGCTAAACTTCCTGCAGCCAGAAGCGGGAGAATAGAAGAACATGCGGCCGGCGAAGTTTCCTTATCTCGAGCATTCAGGCGTGCTTGCCTTTGCGCATCGCGGCGGGGCGAATGCGCATCCTGAAAACACCATGCCTGCGTTCGAGCATGCGGTTTCTCTCGGCTACCGCTATATCGAAACGGATGTGCATGTGACGAGAGACGGCGTGCTGCTTGCCTTTCATGACGACAAGCTCGACCGGGTAACAGACCGCAAAGGCGTTATCGCCGAGATGAGCTATGACGAGATCCGCGGTGCGAAGGTGGCGGGGCAGGAGCCCATTCCGCTGATGGCCGAGCTCTTCGACGCGTTTCCGGATGTCAAAATCAATATCGATCCGAAAGCGGATGCTTCCGTTGCGCCGCTCATCAAGGCTATCCGGGAGGCGGGGGCGCTGGAGCGGGTCGGCATCGGCTCCTTTTCCGATGCGCGGCTTGCGGAAATGCGCGCCGAACTCGGTCCTGGTCTTTGCACCAGCATGGGGCCGGTCTCGACCGCGCGGCTGCGCTTTGGAAGCTGGTCGGGGCCGCTTGGCTTTCTCTGGGGCGGGTTTGCGGCGGGCTGCGCGCAACTGCCTGTCAGCCAGTACGGAATTCCGCTCGTAAATCAAAGACTTGTAGATCATGCCCATGAACTTGGCCTGCAGGTGCATGTCTGGACCATCGACGATCCGGCGGAAATGCGCCGTTTGCTCGATATCGGCGTGGATGGATTGATGACGGACGAACTCGAGGTGCTCAAATCGGTTCTGGAAGCCAGGGGCGAGTGGGAGTAAATATGGGTTAAGTGGTTGTCCGGCTGCGACAATTCGCGGCTGGCCATACCATCAGGCGGGGGCGTTAATGGCGCCCGCCGGTCCGGATTCCAGTGTTCCGTCAAGCACCGCTCAAACGATTTCAGGAACACTGGCTGCGTGTTGGGTCCGGGCGAGACAGAAGAGGACCGATGTCATGGATTATGAGGGCCTGCTCTCGGATGCGCTCAATACGGTGAAGCGCGAAGGCCGCTACCGTGTTTTTGCGGATCTGCTGCGCCATCGCGGCAACTTCCCGAATGCCACGCTCCATACGGACAAAGGCAAACGTGACATCGTGGTCTGGTGCTCGAATGACTATCTGGGCATGGGGCAGCATCCGGTGGTGCTGGATGCCATGAAAGACGCGCTCGACAAGCATGGCGCAGGCTCCGGCGGCACGCGCAACATTGCGGGCACGACTCACTATCACGTCGAACTTGAAAAGGAGCTGGCTGCGCTTCACCACAAGGAAGCCGCGCTGCTTTTTACCTCTGGTTACAACGCCAATGACGCGACGCTCGCCACGCTTTCAAAAGTCTTCGGCGACTGCCTGATCATCTCGGATGAGATGAACCACGCCTCGATGATCGAGGGCATCCGCCGCGGCAAGGGGCCGAAGCGCGTCTGGCGGCACAACGATCTCGGGCATCTGGAAGAACTGCTTTCCCAGGCCGATCCGGCTCAGGCGAAGATCGTCGCGTTCGAATCAGTCTATTCGATGGATGGCGACATTGCGCCGATCGGCGAGATTTGCGATCTGGCGCGCAAATACAATGCGCTTACCTATCTCGATGAAGTTCATGCGGTTGGCCTTTACGGGCGTCACGGCGGCGGCGTTGCCGAGCGGGACGGCGTGCTCGACAAGGTGGACATCATCGAGGGAACGCTGGCCAAGGGGTTCGGCGTGATGGGTGGCTATATTGCGGCCAGCTCGGTGCTGGTGGATGTGGTGCGGTCCTATGCGCCGGGGTTCATCTTCTCCACCTCGCTTGCGCCGGCGATCGCCGCGGGCGTGCTGGCGAGCGTTCAGCATTTGAAGCGCGACAATAATATCCGCGGTCAGCATCAGGAACGTTCGGCGAAGCTGAAGCGCATGCTTGCCGACCGCGGCCTTCCCGTTCTCATGTGCGAAAGCCACATCGTGCCGGTGATGGTCTGGGACCCCGTGCTTTGCAAGGAAGTGGCGGATGAGCTTCTGGAGCATTACGGGATGTATGTGCAGCCAATCAATTATCCCACCGTGCCGCGCGGCACGGAGCGGCTGCGTTTCACGCCCTCGCCCTATCACACGGACGAGATGATGGAAGCTCTTGTGGAGGCGCTGGACGATGTCTGGACCCGGCGCAATATGAAACGTGCCGCCTGAGAGAGACGGGCGCGGGAAGGGGGCTCCGCCGGGCAACAGACCCGGGGTGGAGAGCGATACTTATATCGAGATCATGCCAGCATCCGGCGGCTATGTGAAAGTCTCCGCCATCGACGCGCGCACGGGAACGGAAGTTTCCATTGTCGGGTCATCGAAAGCGCCGCAAAGCGAGCTTGAGCGCGTTGCCATAAACAAACTGCGCTTCGTGATGGAGCGGAATGCCGGAAAAAAGAAAACCCCGCCGGATGAAAACGGGGGGAGCGGAATTCTTATCTGATCATTTCGGACGGCGGGACCCGCCGGAGGCGGCTTGTCCGAGCCCGATTTCCTTGGCGAGCTTGGAGCGCTGCTGCGCATAATTCGGTGCCACCATCGGATAATCCGCGGGCAGGTTCCACCTGGCGCGGTATTCTTCAGGCGACATATTGTAACGGGAACGCAAATAGCGCTTGAGCATTTTCAGCCGCTTGCCGTCTTCCAGACAGATGAGGAATTCGGGTGTTACGGATTTCTTGATGGGAACGGCCGGCTCAAGTTCGGTTTTGCCGGTATTTCCATTTCCTCCCAGCGACAAAAGCGTGTCGTGGATGGTCCTGATAAGGGCCGGCAATTCGGCAGACGCTACGGCATTATTACTGACATAGGCAGAGACGATATCCGATGCCAGTTCCAATGCTTCGGCCCGCGATATGCCCTGCTGTTCTGTTCTGTTGGTCATGAATGGGCCTTGCGCGACGCATATTTAACCTAATAACCATTAGCGGATGCGATTTATGGACAATCATAGCGGGAAAATCAAGTAGAACTGCAGATTTTCCTTTTGTTCCTAACCATTAATTAAAGCAACGGCGCTTTCTGTTATGGTTAATTTCCCGAAACCTTACGAGAAATTTGCAAAACACGAAACACAAGCCAGAGAATAAGTGCCTCATTTTCTTATATTATCCTTTGAAATGAGAGATTTTCCAAAGTAGGGAATTTGGGCCCCTTCTGCTTAATGCGCCCGCTTGGCGGGCCCCGCGCCCTGTGCTAAGAGCCGCAGGAATGGCGCCGGGAACTACCAGATATGGTAGGATTACGCTTCAGTGAGCCTTGGCGCCTCCCAGAGCTATCAAGAGGTCAAATTATGGCGGTGAGTGACGCGGCAACCGGTAGCGCGACGACGGATTTCTTTACGCAGGGCTTGAGCGAACGGGATCCAGAGCTTCTCGGCGCGATCGACAAGGAATTGCAGCGGCAGCGCGAAGAGATCGAACTGATCGCTTCGGAGAACATCGTTTCGCGGGCTGTTCTTGAAGCGCAGGGATCTATACTTACAAACAAGTATGCAGAAGGCTATCCGGGCAAGCGTTACTATGGCGGCTGCGAGTTCGTCGACATTGCCGAGACTCTGGCCATCGACCGGGCGAAGAAGCTTTTCGATTGCGCTTATGTGAATGTGCAACCGAATTCCGGCTCGCAGGCGAACCAGGGCGCGATGATGGCGCTGATCAAGCCGGGCGACACGATCCTCGGCATGAGTCTCGCCGCGGGCGGCCACCTGACCCACGGCGCGCCGCCGAACCAGTCCGGCAAGTGGTTCAATGCGGTTCAGTATGGCGTGCGTCAGCAGGACCATCTGATCGATCTCGATGAAGTCGAAGCGCTGGCGAAGAAGCACAAGCCGCAGCTCATCATTGCGGGCGGCTCGGCCTATCCGCGGGTGATCGACTTCAAGGCGTTCCGCGAGATTGCCGATTCCGTCGGCGCCTATCTGATGGTGGACATGGCGCACTTCGCCGGCCTCGTGGCGGGCGGGGCGCATCCGAGCCCTCTGCCTTATGCGGATGTGGTGACGACGACGACCCACAAGACACTGCGCGGTCCGCGCGGGGGCATGATCCTTTCCAACAATGAAGACCTCGGCAAGAAGATCAACTCGGCGATCTTCCCGGGCATTCAGGGCGGCCCGCTGATGCATGTGATTGCGGGCAAGGCGGTTGCCTTCGGCGAGGCTTTGCAGCCTTCCTTCAAGCAATATGCGCAGTCGGTTGTCGACAATGCGCGGGCGCTGGCCGGAACGCTTGCCTCCAACGGGGTGGACATCGTTTCGGGCGGCACGGACACGCATCTGATGCTGGTCGATCTCCGGCCGAAGAAACTCACCGGCAAGGTGGCGGAAGCCGCGCTTGAGCGCGCACACATCACTTGCAACAAGAACGGCATTCCCTTCGATCCGGAAAAGCCGATGGTGACGTCCGGCATCCGGCTCGGCACACCGGCGGGAACGACGCGCGGGTTTGGCGTGGACGAATTCAATCAGGTGGGCGAGCTGATTTCCGAGGTGCTGAGCGGGCTCGCGGAAAATGGCGAAGAGGGCAACGGCGCGGTTGAAACATCTGTGCGCGGCCGGGTGCTGGAGCTTTGCAAGCGGTTCCCGATCTACTGAGCGGCGGCCTAACTGGAGGGGTAAGACGGCATGCGGTGTCCCTATTGCGGCAATGAAGACACGCAGGTGAAAGACTCCCGTCCGACGGAGGACAATAACGCCATCCGGCGGCGGCGGGCCTGCACGGCCTGCGGCGGCCGTTTCACCACTTTCGAGCGCGTGCAGCTGCGCGAGCTGACTATTATCAAGACCACCGGACGCCGCGTGCCCTTCGACCGGGATAAACTCATGCGCTCGGTGCAAGTCGCCATGCGAAAAAGGCCGGTTGAGGCCGAACGGGTGGAGCGTATGGTGAGCGGCATCGTGCGCCGCCTGGAAAGCATGGGGGAATCGGACATTCCCTCCCAGGTTGTGGGCGAAATGGTCATGGAGGGGCTTCGGACCCTCGACGATGTGGCCTATGTGCGCTTCGCTTCGGTTTACCGGAATTTCCGCGAGGCCAAGGATTTTGAAGACGTGATCGGCGAGCTGTCGGGCCCGGAACTCCCAACGGACTGACCCGGCGGCGCGCAAAGGCCCCCAAAAGGGGCGGAGCCGGGGAAGATGACAGAGCCGGATGACATCCGTTTCATGAAGATGGCGCTGACGCTGGCAAAGCGCGGCTTGGGGCAGGTCGCGCCCAATCCGGCGGTGGGCTGCGTTATCGTGGACCCGGAAACGGGGCGGGTGCTCGGCCGGGGCTGGACGCAAGCGGGCGGACGGCCCCATGCAGAGACGGAAGCGCTGACGCGGGCCGGGGATGCGGCCAAGGGCGCGACAGCTTATGTCACGCTGGAGCCCTGCGCGCATCACGGCAAGACACCGCCTTGTGCGGAGGCCCTGATCGAGGCGGGCGTGAAGCGCGTGGTAAGCGCGATGACAGACCCGGACGAACGGGTGAGCGGGCGCGGCCATGAGATGCTGCGCGCAGCGGGCATCGAGGTTGTTGAGGGCGTGTTGGAGCACGACGCGCGGCATCTGAATGAAGGCTTCTTGCGGCTCAAGCTTGATGGGCGGCCTTTGGTGACGCTGAAAATTGCCAGCTCGCTGGACGGGCGCACGGCAACGCATTCGGGCGAGAGCCAATGGATTACCGGTGAAGCGGCGCGCAACCGCGGCCATCTGATGCGGGCGGAGGCAGACGCCATCATGGTCGGCAGCGCGACGGCGATCGTGGATGATCCCGTTTTGAATTGCCGGCTGCCGGGGCTGGGAGGGCGTTCGCCTGTCCGGATTGTGGCGGATGGGCGGCTTCGGATGCAGCTCACCTCCAAGCTGGTTCAGAGCGCGAAGGACATTCCGCTCTGGATTCTAACATTGCCGGAAGGCGATGAAGACCGGCGGGCGGCGTTTGAAGAATGCGGGGCGGAGCTGATCGATGTGCCCAAAGCCAAAAACGGGCTGATGGACATGAAGATCGCGCTTTCTGAAATAGGCGCGCGGGGCGTGACGCGGCTGATGGTGGAAGGCGGGTCGCGGCTCGGTTCTTCGCTCATGCAGGCGGGGCTCGTGGACCGGGTGGACTGGTTTCAGGCGCCGAAGATTATTGGCGGGGACGGCTATCCGGCGATTGCCGCGCTTGGCGTGAACAAGATGGACCAGGCGCCGGTTCTTGAACGGCAGGAAACGATTGCGCTGGGCGAGGACTCGCTGCAGCGCTTCAGGGTCGAGCATCGGGAGTAAACATGTTTACCGGTATCGTAACGGATATGGGCCGTATACGGAGCATCGAAAAGAAGGGTGACACGCGGATCGTGGTCGAGACGGCTTATGATGCGGCCACCATCGACCTTGGCGCTTCCATTGCCTGTGATGGCTGCTGCCTGACCGTGATCGAGCGCGGTACGGAAGGCGGCCAGAACTGGTTTGCCGTCGAAGCCTCTCAGGAGACGCTCGACTGCACGGCGCTCGGCAACTGGAAAGAAGGCACGCGGATCAACCTGGAGCGCGCGCTGAAAGTTGGTGACGAACTTGGCGGGCACATTGTCTCCGGCCATGTGGACGGGGTAGGCCGGATTGCCGATATCCGCCCGGAAGGCGATTCCATGCGTTTCACCTTCGAGGCGCCGGACGATCTGAAGAAGTTTATCGCGGAGAAGGGCTCCGTGACGCTGAACGGCACATCGCTCACCGTGAACGAGGTTCAGGGCAACCGCTTCGGTGTGAATATCATCCCCCATACGCAAACCGTCACGACCTGGGGCAATGCGAAGGCGGGGGATGCAGTAAATCTTGAAATTGATATGCTGGCCCGCTATGTGGCGCGGCTAAGGCAAGAGGACTAAACACGTGTTCAAAGAATATCTCTCTCCCATCGAGGATGTCATCGAAGACGCCCGGAACGGGAAAATGTTCATTCTGGTGGATGCCGAGGACCGCGAGAATGAAGGCGACCTCGTGATCCCTGCGCAGATGGCGACGCCGGAGACGGTCAACTTCATGGCGAAATACGGCCGTGGCCTGATCTGCCTGTCGATGACCAAGGACCGGGCGCAGCAGCTCAATCTGCAGCTCATGTCGAGCACCAACCAGTCGCGGCATCAGACGGCGTTCACGGTTTCCATCGAAGCGCGGGAAGGGATCACCACCGGCATTTCGGCCCATGACCGCGCGCGGACGATCTCCGTTGCCATCGATCCCACGAAGGGCGAGCGGGACATCGTTTCTCCAGGCCACGTTTTTCCGCTGGTGGCACGGGATGGCGGCGTGCTTGTGCGCGCGGGCCACACGGAAGCGGCGGTCGACGTGGCGCGGCTTGCCGGGCTTTATCCGGCCGGCGTGATCTGCGAGATCATGAATGAAGACGGTACCATGGCGCGGCTGCCGGACCTCATTCAGTTCGCGCAGCTGCACGGTCTCAAGATTGCGACGATTGCGGACCTCATTGCCTACCGGCGCAAGCATGACAATCTCATTCACCGGGCGATTGAAACCGAGATCGACACGAAGCATGGCGGCACGTTCGATCTGAAGGTTTATCTGAACACGGTGGAATATGCCGAACACATTGCGCTGGTGAAGGGCGACATCACGACGCCGGAGCCGGTTCTGGTGCGCATGCATGCCATCAACATTTTCGATGACATGATCGGCGCGCTCGGCAAGCTGAATACGCATGGCAACCGCACGGACCTTTTGCGCGACAGCATGCGCATCATCGAGGAAGAAGGGCGCGGCGTGATCGTGCTGATCCGCGACACGACGGCGACCGTGGTTTCGGACATGCTGCTTCACAAGGGCGATGATGACGGACGGATCATGCCGCGGCGCTTGCGCGAATATGGCGTGGGCGCGCAGATCCTGCTCGATCTCGGCATTCACAACATGACGCTGCTTTCTGACACGCCGCGCCAGGTTGTCGGGATCGACGGTTATGATTTGCATATTGTCGGACAGGAGCCGATCACCGATAATCCGCGCCTCAAGAAAGACGCGAAATCCAAAGCCGAGGCATCATCGTGAGCGCAGGGTCCCATATTCTGATTGTCGAAGCCCGTTTCTATGACGACATCACGGACGAACTCGCCCGCGGGGCGATTGCCGAGATCGAGAAGCGCGGCGGGACTTACGAGCGGATCGCCGTTCCCGGTGTTCTGGAAGTGCCGGGCGCGGTGAAGTTCGCGCTTGAGGCGGTCTCGCGCCGTCTGGTGGACAAGCCCTATGACGGGTTCGTGGCGCTTGGCTGCGTGATCCGGGGCGAGACCACGCATTATGACACGGTCTGCAATGAGTCCGCGCGGGCGCTGATGGATCTGACCATCGAGCACTCGCTGGCGCTGGGCAATGGCATCCAGACGGTTGAAAATGCGGACCAGGCCTGGGCGCGGGCGAAGGTGGACAAGAAGAACAAGGGCGGCGGCGCGGCCGCGGCTTGTCTCGACATGATCGCGCTGAAGCAGAAGCTCGGCCTTCTGGGCGAACGGTAAGCCAGTGACAAACGCATCCGGCAAACAAACGGCTTCGAAAACGAGAGCCGCCCGCAGCGCCGCCCGTCTGGGCGCGGTGCAGGCGCTTTATCAGATGGATATGGTGGCAACGCCGCTCGATGACATTATCGAGGAGTTCTGCCTTCACCGGCTCGGTCAGGAAATGGAAGAGGGGGCGGATTATCTGCCCGCCGATGAAGCCCATTTTGAGGACGTCGTGCGCGGCGTGGTGCGCGAGCAGCGGGAAATCGATGTGCGCATTCATGAAGCGCTGGCGGAGGGGTGGACGCTCTCGCGGATCGACTCGACGCTGCGCGCGGTCCTGCGTTCCGGCGTTTATGAGCTGCAGCGCTGCAAGGATGTTCCTGTTAAGGTGGTCATCAACGAATATGTCGAAATTGCCCGGGCTTTCTTCGAGGAAGAAGAGCCCCGCGTCGTGAATGCGGTTCTCGACCGGCTGGGGCGGCGCCTGCGGGCAGATGAATTCGGGAATGGCGCCAAGTCGAATGACGGGACGGGACACGCGTAAATCCGGCGAGTTCGAACTGATCGCGCGTTATTTTGCGCCGCTGGCGGCGCGGAGTACGGGCGCTTTCGGGCTTGAGGATGATGCGGCGCTTTATCAGCCCGAGCCAGGACGCGATCTCGTTCTGACAAAGGATGCGATTGCGGCCGGCATTCATTTCCTTCCCTCCGACCCTTATGACCTTGTCGCGCAGAAGCTGATGCGCGTGAACCTCTCCGATCTTGCGGCGAAGGGCGCGGTTCCGCGCGGCTATCTGCTGGCCGTGGCCTGGCCGGAGGCGGTGACGGAGAGCGATGTCGCGCTCTTTGCCGAGGGGCTGGCCAAGGACCAGGATATTTTCGGGATCGGGCTTCTGGGCGGGGACACGGTGAAGTCTCTGGGGCCTGCCGTTTTCTCGTTGACCGCAATTGGCGATGTGGCGCGGGGCGGCATGGTCCGCCGGTCCGGGGCGCGGGCGGGGGATGCGATTTTCGTGACCGGGACGCTGGGGGACGCGGCGCTGGGGCTGAAGGCGGCGCAAGGGGAGCTTGAAATTTCCTCACTCGTTCACCGGCGCGCGCTCATTCAGCGTTACCGGCTGCCACAGCCCCGGGTTTCCATCGGGACCGGGCTTTCCGGCGCGGCCTCGGCGGGGATCGATATTTCCGACGGACTGGCATCGGATCTGACGCATTTGTGCGCTGCGAGTAAACTCCGTGCACGGATTTCCCAATCCGCCCTGCCGCTTTCGGAGGCGGCAAGGGCGGCGGTGAAGAAGGATGCGGGGCTTTGGCCTTCCATCTATTCAGGAGGGGACGATTACGAACTGCTCTTCACGGCGGGCGATGAGGCGGCGCCCCGCCTTGAAATGCTGGCGCGGGGCTCGGGCGTTCCCATCACGCGGATCGGCTATGTGGAAGAGGGCACGCCGGAAGTTCTGATGGAAGACCTCAATGGCAAGTCTGCGGCGCTTGAGGCTGGCGGTTACACCCACTTCTGAGATTATTTTCAGGCGTATCTTGACAGCGTGACGCTGCTTTCCCATCTAGGGGTTATATGGATGAGTGTGCGCAGGCGGGCCTGAAAAGGCGCCGCCTTTTTTGTTGGGCGGCTGGCGCTGCGGCAAGGGGGGGTGCCGTCGCGCCCTTTCTTACCTCTCCAGTGTCATCCCCGGACTCGTTCCGGGGATCCAGGGCAACACAACAAGCCCTGCGCTTGGAGCCCCTGGATTGCCAGGACAAGGCCGGTAATGACAATCAGCGGGAGCGACGAGGGTTGGGGCTGCAGGGAGCTTCTTCCCTTCGCAAAATGCAGGGATAGTCGAGGCTGTTGCCACCCGGGGCCAGGTTTGGCATGGTCTTGGCCTTGTGAGGAGTGAGGGGGACGCTGGCTGATTCTGTGTGGTCGGCTGCGCTGAGTAATCCCCGTACAATTTAGGCAATAACAAGGACAAACCTATGAGCACGGCTTTATGGGCTATCATCGGGTGCGGCGTCTTGGCCATTGTGTACGGCCTGTGGGCGATCCGTTCCGTGATGGCATCCGATCCCGGTAACGAGCGGATGCAGGAAATTGCAGGGGCCATTCAGGAAGGCGCTTCGGCATATCTTAATCGTCAGTACACGACCATTGCCATTGTGGGCGTGGTCATTTTCGCCGTCGCGGCCTGGCAGCTTTCATGGCTGGCGGCGATCGGTTTTGCCATCGGTGCCATTCTTTCGGGCGCGGCGGGCTATATCGGCATGCTGGTTTCGGTGCGGGCGAATGTGCGCACCACGCAGGCCGCGACGCAGAGCCTTGCGGCGGGTCTCAACATTGCGTTCAAATCCGGTGCGGTGACGGGGATGCTCGTTGCCGGTCTCGCGCTTCTGGCGGTTGCCGTTTATTACGGCGTGTTGACGGCGCATCTGGGCTACGAATCTTCCAGCCGGGAGGTGATTGACGCGTTGGTGGCACTCGGTTTCGGCGCTTCGCTGATCTCGATCTTTGCGCGTCTGGGCGGCGGCATTTTCACCAAAGGGGCCGATGTAGGCGGCGACCTGGTGGGCAAGGTGGAAGCAGGTATTCCCGAAGACGACCCCCGGAACCCGGCCACGATTGCCGACAATGTGGGCGACAATGTCGGCGACTGCGCGGGCATGGCGGCCGACCTTTTCGAGACTTACGCGGTGACGGTGGTGGCGACGATGGTGCTCGCCTCGATCTTCTTCGCGGGGGCTGCCGCGGCGGGAATGATGGTCTATCCGCTTGCTATCGGGGCGACCTGCATCGTGACCTCGATCATCGGCACGTTCTTCGTCCGTCTCGGTTCCAGCCAGAACATCATGGGCGCGCTCTATAAGGGCTTTGTGGCCTCGGCGGTTCTCTCGCTGATCGCGCTTTACTTCGTGACGGACCGGGTGATCGGTCTTGAAACGGCGTTCGAAACGGGCACGGGCAATTTCTCGGGCCTCGATCTTTATATCTGCGGCGTTGCCGGGCTCGTCATTACGGGCCTGATCATCTGGATCACGGAATATTATACGGGCGTCACGTTCCGGCCCGTGCGCTCGATTGCCAAATCCTCGGAAACGGGGCATGGCACGAACGTCATTCAGGGGCTTGCCGTTTCGATGGAAGCAACGGCGCTGCCTGCGCTCGTGATCGTGGTCGGCATTGTGGTGACTTACAGCCTTGCCGGGCTCTTCGGCATTGCCATTGCGGTGACGACGATGCTGGCGCTGGCCGGCATGGTGGTGGCGCTCGACGCGTTCGGCCCTGTGACGGACAATGCGGGCGGCATCGCGGAGATGGCGGACCTGCCGGAAGACGTGCGCAACACGACGGATGCGCTCGATGCGGTCGGCAACACCACCAAAGCAGTGACGAAGGGCTACGCCATCGGTTCGGCGGGCCTTGGCGCGCTGGTGCTGTTTGCGGCCTATACGCAGGACATCGCGTTCTTCACGGCCAATGCGGACGCCTATCCTTACTTTGACGGGGTGGTGCCGGACTTCTCGCTCTCCAATCCTTATGTGGTTGTGGGGCTCTTTATCGGCGGTCTTCTGCCTTACCTCTTTGGCGCCATGGGCATGATGGCCGTGGGCCGGGCAGGCGGCGCGATCGTCGAGGAAGTGCGGCGCCAGTTCCGCGACAAGCCGGGCATCATGCAGGGTACGGAAAAGCCGGATTATTCGGCGGCCGTGGACCTGCTGACCAAGGCGGCGATCAAGGAGATGGTGGTGCCATCGCTCTTGCCGGTGCTCTCGCCCATCGTGCTCTATGTGATCGTGCTCAACATTGCAGACAAGTCCGCCGCCTTCTCGGCGCTGGGCGCGATGCTGCTGGGCGTGATCGTGACGGGGCTCTTCGTGGCGCTTTCCATGACCGCCGGCGGCGGGGCGTGGGACAACGCCAAGAAATACATCGAAGACGGCAATCATGGCGGCAAGGGCTCGGAAGCCCATAAGGCCGCGGTGACGGGCGATACGGTTGGCGATCCTTACAAGGATACGGCCGGTCCCGCCGTGAACCCGATGATCAAGATCACGAACATCGTGGCGCTTCTGCTGCTGGCTGTGCTGGCGCACGGCTGAGCCGAAGCGGATTGACATGACGGACGGCCCGCCGGGGTAACTCGGCGGGCCGTTTGTTTTTCGGGTGTGTGAGGTGCGTGCAGGGAGGCTGCTTGGACCCCGGCACAGGGCCGGGGTGACACGCAGAGTTTGACGGGAGGCGGTGCTTACCGGCGGCGGCCCGGGGTGGGGACGGCGGAGGAGCCGGCGGGGCGGTTGAAGCGGCCGAGATTGCCGAAGATTTCGCCGAGCACGGTGAGGTTCTTGCCGCGGGTGGGCGTCTTGCGGTCCACCAGATTGATGATGCGGCCATCTTCGAGCGTGTAATAGGCGATTTCCTCGACAGCTTCCTGGTCGTCGAAATAGATGGCGACGACGGTGCGGTCGATCTCTTCGGGCTTGTAGAAGAGATATTTTTCGACGGTGCTGGAGATGTAGAACCAGGCCTCATTGTCCACGATGGCGACGGTGGAAGGCGAGCCGAGCAGGGCTTCGACTTCCAGACGGTCAGAACCGACCTGAAGGCGGTCCAGATCTTCCATTTCGACTTTGTAGCCGCGATATTCGGTCACAGCGGCGCAGGCCGGCAGGGCAAGCGCGCCTGCCAGAAGGAGAGCAAGGGCAAGCGGGCGGCGCGGAAGGAAACCGCCATTCCGGCGCTCTGCCATGCGGATAGAAGCTCTCATCTGACCCCAACTCCTTTGACCCTGGTGCGGGCTTTTTCCGGTCTTTCGTTCCGGCCGGGCGCCGTTTCCGGCGGCTGCGGCCTTTTCCCCCCGTTGACCTACCGGGGGTGATGGCTAAATTCAACTTTTAACACGACCGGTCCCGGCAGTGGCAGCTTTTCGCACCCGTTCTGGCGGGAAATGCGGCTCTGCCCCTTAAAATATCCTCCGGCCTGGTCTCAAGGAGCGCCTCATGTTCTGGAAACGCTGGTTCAACCGCAGCAGTACCGCGCGAGACGCGGCGGTGCAGGCCCTTTATGCCGGGGCCGTGACCCAGGCGCGCGATCCGCGCTTTTACAGCGAGACCGGGGTGCCGGACACGGTGGACGGGCGCTACGACATGATTGTGCTGCATGTCTTTCTGATTCTCGAGCGGCTGACCGGCAAGGGCGAGGCGGCGAAGGAGACGGCGCAGGAGCTGTTCGACCTGCTTTTTGCCGATATGGACCAGTCCTTGCGGGAAATGGGCGTGGGCGACCTTTCCGTCGGCAAGAAGATCAAGACCATGGCGCAGGCCTTTTACGGGCGGAGCGCGGCCTACCGGGAGGCGCTGAAAGAAGACGAGGCGGCACTGGCGCGGGCGCTGAAGCGCAATGTATTTCCCGACAGCGAGCCGGGCGCGGCGCGGCTGGAGGCATTGGCCGCTTATGTGGCGCGCGAGCACAAGGCGCTGGCGGCGCAGAGCCTCGATGACCTGCTAGGGGGCAAGGTGGATTTCGGGCCGGCGCCGGCGCTGGCCGGGGAGACCGCGTGATGACGGACAACAAACCCGAATTCAGCTATCCGGTGGAGGTGGGGGATATTCCTTCCACCGGGCTTGTGGTGCGCATCGAGGCGGATGAGGCAGAGCGCAAGGCGCTGGCCGCCCGCTTCGGGCTGATTTCGCTCGAATCGCTGAAGGCGGAAATGGAGATCAAGCCCTGGCGCAAACGCGGTGTGGCGGTGAGCGGGCATTTTACCGCGGCGGTGACGCAAACCTGTGTGGTGAGCCTGGAGCCGCTTTCCGCGCGTCTCGATGAGGATTTTCAGGATTATTTTCTGCCCGAGGCGGATCTCAGGCGGCTGATTTCAGATGCCGAGATCACGCTGGATGTGAATGCGGCGGACCCGGACCCGTTGGAGGGAGACCGGATCGATGCAGGCGAGCTGGTGGCCGAACATGTGAGTCTCGCCATCGACCCTTATCCGCGCAAAGAGGGGGCCGAATTCAGCCCTCCTGAGGGGGTGGAGTCCACCGAGTCCCCTGCGGAGCCGGCGGAAAATCCCTTCGCCGTCCTGCAAAAATTGCGCGGCAAGGACAAATAAGCGCTGAAAATCAAGGTTATAATACGGTTGAGTCTGGCCCCCGAGCGAGTATGTTCCCCGGAGCTTACGTTGCCCGTGGCCTGATTTGTCGCGGCCTGACTTGTGAAGGGCGACTTGCTTTGAGGGGACGGAGGCTCAACCAACGTGACGCGTGATTTGACCATCGCATTGGACGGCATGGGCGGGGATCATGGGCCCGCCGTCGTGCTTGAGGGCGCGGAAGCGGCGCATATACGCCATCCGAATATCCGCTTTCTGATTTTTGGGGATGAAGCCAAGCTCAAGACCGCGCTGGAGAAGCATCCGCGCGTGGCGGCGGCTTCCGAGATCGTGCATAGCGAGGTGGCGGTCGCGATGGACGACAAGCCCTCGCAGGCGCTGCGCCGGGGGCGCAAGACGTCCAGCATGTGGATGGCCATCGAGGCGGTGAAAGACGGCCGGGCGGATGTGGCTGTCTCCGCCGGGAACACCGGCGCGCTGATGGCGATGGCCAAGATTATTTTGCGCACCATGCCCAATATCGAGCGGCCCGCCATTGCCGGGCTCTGGCCGACGCTGCGGGGGGAGAGCATCGTGCTCGATCTCGGCGCGACGATCGGCCCGGATGCCAAGCAACTCGTGCAGTTTGCGATGATGGGCGAAGCTTATGCGCGGGTCGTCTTCGGTGTGCAGAAGCCGACCATCGGGCTTTTGAACATTGGTGAGGAAGAAGTCAAAGGCACGGAGCAGGTGAAAGAGGCGGCACAGATTCTGCGCAATGTCGATCTGCCCCTCGAGTTTCACGGCTTTGTGGAAGGCGATGACATTGGCAAGGGCACCGTCGATGTGGTGGTGACGGACGGCTTTACCGGCAATGTGGCGCTCAAGACGGCGGAAGGCACGGCGCGGCAGATTGCCGAATATCTGCGCCAGGGCATCGAGCGGTCGTTCTTTGCGAAGATCGGCTATCTGTTCGCGCATAGCGTTTTCCGGATGCTGCGCGACAAGATGGACCCGCGCTCGGTGAATGGCGGGGTGTTTCTGGGCCTCAACGGACTTGTGGTGAAAAGTCATGGCGGCGCGGACGGGCTTGGTTTTGCGTCCGCCATCGATGTGGCTGTCGATGTGGCGGCGGCCGACCTTGTGAGAAAGATCGCGGCCGATATGGACGTGCTGGAAAAGCGGGCCGGCGATATGGCAAATGCGGCAGAACAGGAAGAGGCGGCTGTATTGTGAGTGTGATCCGAAGTGTGGTGGCAGGCTGCGGTTCCTATCTACCTGAAAAAGTGCTGACGAATGCCGACCTGGCCAAGATGGTCGACACGAGCGATGAGTGGATCGTGGAGCGCACGGGCATCGAACGGCGCCATATTGCGGCGGAGGGCGAGTTGACCTCCGATCTCGGGCGCCATGCGGCTGAGCGAGCGCTGGCGGATGCCGGGATGGGCGTTGACGATATCGATCTGATCGTTCTGGCGACGGCGACGCCGGACAACACGTTCCCGGCTACGGCGACGACAATTCAGGCGCAACTCGGCATGTATCACGGTGCGGCCTTCGACGTGCAGGCGGTGTGCTCGGGCTTCGTTTATGCGATGTCGGTGGCGAACAACTTCATCGCCATGGGCCAGTCCAAGGGCGCGCTGGTGATCGGCGCGGAGACCTTCTCGCGCATCCTCGACTGGGAAGACCGCGGCACCTGCGTTCTCTTCGGGGACGGGGCCGGGGCGGTGGTCTTGAGACCGGAAGAGCAGCCGGGCACGCGCGAGGACCGCGGCATGCTGACGGCGCATCTCCATTCGGACGGGCGCTACAAGGAAAAGCTTTATGTGGATGGCGGGCCGTCCTCCACGGGCACGGTGGGGCATCTGCGCATGGAAGGGCGGGAGGTTTTCCGCCATGCGGTGGTGAACATCTCCGGGGCCATTCAAGAGGCGCTGGACGAGACCGGCTACAGCGCGGCAGAGATCGACTGGTTCATTCCGCACCAGGCCAACAAGCGCATTCTCGATGCGACGGCCAAGCGAATCGGGCTTGCGCCGGAAAAGATCATCATGACGGTTGCCGAACACGGCAACACCTCTGCCGCCTCCGTGCCGCTGGCGCTCGACGTGGCGCTGAAAGACGGGCGCATCAAGCGCGGCGATCTTCTGCTTCTCGAGGCCATGGGCGGCGGTTTCACCTGGGGCTCTGCGCTGCTGCGCTGGTAAGGTTAAACCTAAGATTCAATTCCGCTTGAAGAAGTTTCACTATCCCCTTGATATTGGCCGCTTTTTGGTGATCAAATATGAAAGCGATCAATTGAGGGAGCGATGACGCCATGACGCGAACGGTGACGCGGGCGCAACTCAGCGAATCCGTCTATCAGGAAGTGGGCTTGTCGCGGAACGAGTCGGCAGATCTCGTCGAATCCGTTCTGCAGGAAGTTGCGGACAGTCTGGTGCAGGGGGAGACCGTGAAGCTCTCCTCCTTCGGATCTTTTTCCGTGCGCCAGAAAGGCGGCCGCATGGGCCGCAATCCCAAGACCGGTGAGGAAGTGCCGATCAAGCCGCGCCGCGTGCTGGTTTTCCGTCCCAGCCACGTGCTCAAGGAACGGATCAACAAGTCGATGGCAGCGCTCAAGCTGAAGACGGGGGAAGCGGCCGATTGAGCTGCCTTGAAGGCAGCGACGCTGGGGCGGGGGCCCTGGAGCAAAGACTTTTGGCGGACGAGCTCCGCCGGAGCGGGAATAAGGCGTGACGTTGCAACAAAAATCTCCGGAAGCGTTTCGGACCATCAGTGAGGTGGCGTCAGAGCTGGACGTGCCGCAGCATGTGCTGCGCTTCTGGGAAAGCAAGTTCACGCAAATCAAGCCGCTGAAACGCGGCGGCGGGCGGCGTTATTACCGGCCCGAGGATGTGGACCTTCTGCGGGGCGTGCGCGCGCTGCTTTACAATGATGGCTACACGATCAAAGGCGTGCAGAAGGTGTTCCGAGAGCAGGGCGTGCGCTTTGTGGCGGAAGCCGGGCGCGGCAATGTCGAAGGCACGATTGCAGATCTCGCGCGCGAAACCGTCGAACGGCAGAACGGGAACGGCGAGGAGGAACCGGCGGAAGAGGCGAATGACAATGCGCCGCTCTCGGTGCGGGCGCGCCGCGAGCTGGCCGCCATTGCCGACCGGCTGGAGGCCTTGCGCGAGGAACTTGACGATGCGGCCATGCCGGAAGAGGAAACCGCCGAATATTAAGGTGGGCGTTTCGTTTTCCTGCGCTAGATGTTTTCCAAACGGTTGCGGCTTTTTCTCAGTTCGTCATGCTCGGGCTCGACCCGAGCATCCATTGGGCATCAAGGACGACTTGAGAGGCCGTGTGGACCCTCGGGTCAAGCCCGAGGGTGACGAAAAAGGGGGGGGAAATATGGTTCATATTCCGCCATCCGGGCCGAAAAACCGGAGAATGATACTTGCCGGATGGGGGCCGCGTCCCTATAGTCCGCCCCGCTCAAGGCGGTCTGTTTTCCGCCTTTTACCGGATATGACGGAGCGTAGCGCAGCCCGGTAGCGCACTTGTCTGGGGGACAAGGGGTCGTCGGTTCAAATCCGGCCGCTCCGACCATTTGAAACCGGCCTTCGGGGAAACCTGAAGGCCGGTTTTGCTTTGAGGGAACGATGGGCGGGGTGTGCTTGCTTTTGCGGGCGAAGGCCAGTATTTGAAGGGCCAACAGACACGTATGCCTAAACGCAGGGGCCCGACATGGTTGCGATTTCCGCCATTGCCATTTTTCTCATTGTGATGCTGGCGCTGAACTTCATCAGCTTCGGCCGCCTCGACTAAGCGGGCCTTTCTGCTTCAGCTGTCAGGACGCTGCATCCAGCGCAGCAGGTAGCGCACGGGGAAGACCCAGGCGATGCCGGCGATGAGGTAGTAGAGAAGCAGAACCGCGACGTGCTGCGGGAAGAACGAGGCTGTCGCGAGCGAGACGGCCAGCATCGTATAAATGATGAGCCAGGCCACGAGCACGAAGGTGCCGATGAGTTTGCGCAGGCGCATGGGCATGGGGTGATCCTGTCTGTTTTTCTTTGCGCTCCATATAGCACCTGCAAGGGCGGGATGGCCAATGGCTGAGGGCATAGGCTGCGCCATCCGGTCACAGCTGTTTTGCTTGGCGGGGCAGCGGCTTCGCGCTATTTCCTGATCCCATGTCCAGCATCACCGACCAGACATATCAGCCCACGCAGCGCCAGGTCCGCGCGCGGCGGCCTATTGCCTATTGGCTGCTGGGGGTGGCGGCGCTTGTCTTTGCCATGGTGGTTGTGGGCGGGGCGACGCGGCTGACGGAATCGGGGCTTTCGATCACCGAGTGGAAGCTGGTGACGGGCACGCTGCCGCCGCTCAGCGAAGAGGCGTGGCTCGAAGAGTTCGGGAAATACAAGCAGATCCCGCAATATGAACTTGTGAACAAGGGCATGAGCCTTGCCGAGTTCAAATATATTTACTGGTGGGAGTGGGGGCACCGGCTGCTGGGCCGGTTTATCGGTTTTGCCTATGCGCTGCCGTTCTTCTTCTTTCTGCTGACGAAGCGCGTGGAGAAGCCGCTTGTCTGGCGGCTCTGGGGGCTGCTTGCGCTGGGCGGCCTGCAGGGCGCGATGGGCTGGTTCATGGTGATGAGCGGGCTGACCGAGCGGGTGAGTGTCAGCCAATACCGGCTGACCGCGCATCTGGGGCTCGCCTTCCTCATCTTCGGCGCTTCGCTTTGGGTGGCGCTCGATCTGTTGCGCGGCACGCTGGGCCAGAAGATCGCTTGGAGTGGGACGGCGAAGCGGGCGGGCGTGCTGGCGGGGCTTGTTTTCTCACAAGTGCTGCTTGGCGGGTTCGTGGCCGGGTTGCGCGCCGGGCTTTCTTATAATACCTGGCCGCTGATGGATGGCCGGATCGTGCCGCGCGGGCTTTTCGATCTCTCTCCCTGGTGGATCAATTTTTTCGAGAACCACATTCTGGTGCAGTTCAACCACCGGATGATGGCCTATGCGGTGTTTGTCTTTGCGCTTTATCATCTCTTCACGCTGAAGCGCGAGGCACGGGCGGTGAAGATGAGCGGGCATATTCTGATGGCTGCGATCCTTACGCAGGCGGTGCTTGGCATCTGGACGCTGCTCGCCGTGGTGCCGGTTTCGCTCGGTGTCATTCACCAGGGCGGGGCGGTGCTGGTGCTGGGCGCGGCGCTTGTGCATTTGCACCTGGCGGGGCGGCGGTAGGGCGCGGCTGAGGCTGTGCCGTGTTGCCGTGGACCCCGGGACAAGCCCGGGGTGACAATCAGAACAAGTTGATAAGTTGAGAGTTACCCCTTGCTCAGGGTGTCACCCCGGCTTTATGCCGGGGTCCACAGCAGCATTTGCATGCTTTGAAAGGTCAATGGGTCCCGGCAACAAGTGCCGGGACGACGTTGAGTGGATTACGCCCTCAGTGCTCTATCCAGATCAGCGATCAGGTCATCCACGTCTTCGAGGCCGATGGAAAGGCGCACCACGTCGGGGCCGGCGCCTGCGGCAATCTGATCTTCTTCCGCAAGCTGACGGTGTGTCGTCGAGGCCGGGTGGATGATGAGGGAGCGGGTGTCGCCGATATTGGCGAGGTGGCTGAACAGTTCCACCGTGTCCACCAGTTTCACACCTGCATCATAGCCGCCTTCGACGCCGAAGGTGAAAACGGCGCCCGCGCCTTTGGGGCAGTATTTCTTGTGGGCATCGAAATAGGGGCTGTTGGCAAGGCCCGCGTATGAAACCCAGCTCACCTTTTCATGGGCGTCAAGAAACTCCGCGACTTTGAGCGCGTTTTCCGAATGGCGCTGCATGCGCAGATGCAGCGTTTCGATGCCGGTGATGAGCATGAAGGCGTTGAAGGGCGAAAGCGCGGGCCCGAGATCGCGCAGGCCGATGACGCGGCAGGCGATGGCGAAGGCGATGTCGCCGAAAGTCTCATGCAGCTTCATGCCGTGATAGGCCTCATTCGGCTCGGAGAGGCTCGGGTATTTATCGCTGGCCGACCAGTCGAAACTGCCTGCATCGACGATGACGCCGCCCATGGAGTTACCATGGCCGCCGAGGAACTTGGTTGCTGAATGGACGATGATGTCTGCGCCATGCTCGATGGGGCGGCAGAGGTAAGGCGAGGCGAGGGTGTTGTCCACGATGAGGGGGACGCCCGCCTCATGCGCGACTTTCGCGATGCCTTCAATGTCCATGATGACACCGCCGGGATTGGCGAGGCTTTCGATGAAGACGGCTTTGGTCTTGGGTGTGATGGCGGCCTTGATGCCTTCCGCGTCCGGTGTTTCGGCGAAGTCCACATGCCAGTCGAATTTCTTGAAGGACTGACTGAACTGGGTCAGGGAGCCGCCATAAAGTTTTTTCGAGGCGACGAAATGATCACCCGGCTGCAGCAATGTGTGAAAGATGATCAGTTGTGCGCCGTGGCCGGAGGCCGTGGCAAGGCCCGCAACGCCGCCTTCCAGCGTTGCGACACGCTCTTCCAGCACCGCGTTGGTGGGGTTGGTGATGCGGGTATAGATGTTGCCGAAGGCCTGAAGGTTGAAGAGGCTGGCGGCGTGGTCCACATCATCGAATACGAAAGAGGTCGTCTGATAGATGGGGGTTGCGCGCGCGCCGGTCGTCGGATCCGGTTTCGCGCCGGCGTGGATGGCAAGGGTATCGAAGCTGAAATCCGACATGGGTGTCTCCCGGTTGGTGTTTTGGCCGTGTCTTTACATTCGTCACCCTCGGGCTTGACCCGAGGGTCCATACTGCATTGCCACCTCATAATGGACCCTCGCATCAAGTGCGAGGGTGACGATATTAGGGGTAGGTGACTATAAGCATGGCCTCATATCAAGGGCTGCCTGCGGGCGCTGACGACACGGGAGCGGATGCCCATGAAGCCTGCTTCGCCGGAGAGGCGGCTGTATTCGATCTTGGGACAGCGGTCCATGATGACCTTGAGGCCTGCTTCTTCCGCGCGCCCCGCCGCTTCCTCATTCACGACGCCGAGCTGCATCCAGACGACTTTTGCGCCAATGGCGATGGCGCTGTCCGTGATGGGGCCTGCCGCTTCGGATGAGCGGAAGATGTCCGCCATGTCGATCTTGTGCGGGATGTCCTCAAGTGCGGCATAGACGGTCTCGCCCAGAATTTCCTGACCCGCCACACCCGGATTGACGGGGATGACGCGGAAGCCCTTTTTCTGGAGATATTTCATCACGATGTAGCTGGCGCGGACAGGCTTCGGTGACGCGCCAACAAGGGCGATGGTTTTCACCGATTTGAGGATGGAGGCGAGATATTCGCTTGCGTAGGTCTGGGGCATGGGGTTGCCGGTTTCCGCTCTTCTAACTTTATTCGTCATGGCCCGGTTTATCCGGGCCATCCACGGATGCTTGTTCCGCGTATGCGGCTTTGCGTGGATGCCCCGGTCAAGCCGGGGCATGACGAGTAGTGGTTGGCAGGGAGTTCAAGTCCAATATTCACCTATCCTCCCAAACGGGATCGCGTTTTTCGATGAAGGCGTTGATGCCTTCTTCGGCGTCGCGGGCGAGCATGTTGCGGACCATCACTTCGGCGGCGTAGTCGTAGGCTTCGGGCAGGGGCTTTTCCACCTGCTCGTAAAAGGCGCGTTTGCCGATGGCCAGCGTGAGGCCGGATTTGGAGGTGATGGTCTTTGCCATCTGCATGGCCGCGCCATGCACCTCGCCCGGCTCCACGGATTTGTTGATGAGGCCGATTTCAGCGGCGCGCTCCGCCGTGACCATTTCACCGAGCAGCAGCATTTCCATGGCGTGCTTGCGCGAGACATTGCGGCTGAGGGCGACCATGGGCGTTGAGCAGAAGAGGCCGATATTTACGCCGGGCGTTGCGAATTTCGCTTCGCGGCTGGCAATGGCGAGATCGCAGGAGGCGACGAGCTGGCAGCCCGCGGCGGTTGCGATGCCTTGCACTTCCGCAATGACGGGTTTGGGGCAGTTGACGACGGCCTGCATCATGCGGGCGCAGAGCTGCATGGTCTCGCTGAAGAAGGCGCGGCCCCGGTCTTCATCGGCGCGGCGGGCTGTCATTTCCTTCAGATCATGACCGGCGGAGAAGGCGGGGCCTTCGGCGCGCAGCACCACGGCCTTGATGGCAGGGTCGGCGCCCACGGCTTCAATTTGCGAAAGCAGGGCTTCCATGAGGGTGATGGAGAGGGCGTTGCGCGCCTTCGGGCGGTTCAGCGACAGGAGCGCGATGGCGCCTTCATCCTCGCGCAGGACGAGGGGGGCTTCTTCCTGCTTTTTTGCGGCTTCGCTCATGAACGTCTCCCTTATCTTTGCGGGCATGATACTGTCCCCGCCGCCTGCCGTCAGGTGTTGTTTCAGGAGAAGGAAATCAAATGGCCAGAGCAAAAGAGCCAGTGATGAGCGCGAAAGAAGTCGATGCCTTTCTGGCGGAAGTTTTTCCGCAGATGCAGGGCGAGGGCAAACTTTCGCGGATCGAGGACGTGGGGCCGATGAGAGCGCGGTTGCGGCTTTCCTATTCGGACAAATCGCTGCGCCCGGGCGGCACGATTTCCGGGCCGACCATGATGGGGCTGGCCGATCACGCCATGTATGCGGTGATCCTGGCGCATATCGGCAAGGTGGCGCTGGCGGTGACGACCCATCTCAGCATCAATTTTATGCGGAAACCCGCGCCTTGCGACCTTATGGCGGAGGCGCGGATATTGAAGCTCGGCCAGCGGCTGGCGGCGGGGGATGTGACGATCTGGTCCGAGGGCCAGGAAGGCGAACCCGTGGCCCATGCGCAGGTGACCTATTCCATTCCGCCGGAAAAGGGCTAATATACGGTATTATAATACCGTATTCCTAAGCGCCTGCGTCATAACGCTTTTTCGGCACGATTTCCGTTGACTGTTTGTCCGGCCTCGCCTAAAAAGCGCGCCAAACGGGGCGTCTGCGCCCCGGTTTTTTCAGGAATCTGACCGGGACTTTGAGCATGAAAACCTATTCTGCCAAAACCGCCGAAGTCGAAAAGAAATGGGTCGTGATCGATGCGGAGGGGCTGGTACTCGGCCGTCTCGCTTCCATCATCGCGATGCGTCTGCGCGGCAAGCACAAGCCGACCTTTACGCCCCATATCGACACGGGCGACAATGTAATCGTCATCAATGCCGACAAGGTGGAACTGACCGGCCGCAAGCGGACCGACAAGGTTTACTACCGCCACACGGGCCATCCCGGCGGCATCAAGGAAACGACGCCGGACAAGGTTCTCGGCGGCGCGCACCCGCACCGGGTGATCGAGCTTGCTGTGAAGCGGATGCTTCCGGGCGGCCCGCTGTCGCGCAAGCAGTTTTCCAACCTTCACGTTTATGGCGGCGCTGAGCATCCGCATGAGGCACAGAAGCCCGAGGCGCTCGATATTGCCGCTCTCAACCCCAAGAACAAGCGGAGTGCGTAAGCATGACAGAAGAACGCACCACTCTTGAGGATCTGAAAGGCGCGCTGGAAGGCGGCGAAAACGAAGCCGTTGTTGAAGCCGCAGCAGCTCCCGCCGAGCCGAAAATCGACGCGCAGGGCCGTTCCTATGCAACGGGCCGCCGTAAAGACGCCGTTGCCCGCGTCTGGGTGAAGCCGGGTTCCGGCCGCATTGTCGTGAACGGCAAGGAAATCGAAACGTATTTCGCGCGTCCCGTGCTGCGCATGGTGATCAACCAGCCGCTTTCTGTGGCTGGCCGCGAACGTCAGTTTGACATCATTGCCACGGTAACGGGCGGCGGTCTTTCGGGCCAGGCGGGCGCGATCCGTCACGGCCTTTCCCGTGCGCTGACCTATTACGAGCCGGGCCTGCGCCCCGTGCTGAAGAAGCATGGCTTCCTCACGCGCGACAGCCGCGTTGTGGAACGTAAAAAATACGGCCGCGCGAAAGCCCGCCGGAGCTTCCAGTTCTCCAAGCGCTAATCCGCGCTTCGGCACCGGATACGAAAAAGGGCGGCTCTTTCGAGCCGCCCTTTCTTTTGCTGCCGTCCCGCTTTGGGGGTGGAGGTGGGGGTCAGGCGGCAGCGAGTTTGGAGAGGAAGTCCTTTACTTCCGTATTCAGAACATCGGATTCGCGGGAGACACCTTCCGCCGCTTCCGCAACGCTGCCTGCGGCGGCGCCTGTTTCCTGGGTGGCGGTGTTCACGTCTTCCATATTGGCGGTGACGGTTTCCACACCCGTGGCAACTTCCTGCACATTGCGGGAAATTTCCTGCGTGGCGGCGGTCTGCTCTTCGACTGCAGAAGCAACGCCCGCCGTGCCTTCTCCAATGTTCTGGATGATGCCGGTGATCTGCTGGATAGCGTCCACCGTCGCTTCCGTTGCCTCCTGCATGGAGGCGATCTGGCTGGAGATTTCTTCCGTCGCCTTGGCGGTCTGGCCGGCCAGGGTTTTCACTTCGGAAGCGACAACGGCAAAGCCTTTGCCTGCCTCGCCCGCGCGCGCCGCCTCGATGGTGGCATTGAGGGCGAGGAGGTTCGTCTGATTGGCGATGTCGTTGATCATGGTGATCACATCGCTGATCTGACGGGCGGCGTCTGCAAGACGTCCCACCGTGCCTGCGGTGTCGCGGGCGCGGGTGACGGCATCGGAGGAGATGTCGCGGGTGGAAGTGACCTGGCGGCTGATTTCGGAGATCGAGCTTGAAAGCTCTTCCGTGGCGCTTGCCACCATTTGCACATTGCTGGCTGCGGAGTTGGCCGCATGGGTGACGTCGCCAGACTTGCGGCTGGTTTCGCCGGCAAGAGCGGTCAGCTCACCCGAGCTTGAGCGCATGGTGCCGACGGCGCCGGCCAGATTTTCAAGGACACGCTGGACGGAGCCTTCGAAGCTTGCGCTGATCTTCTGAATGAGTTCGGCCCGTTCGGCGCGCTTCTTCTGTTCCTCGGCCTGTTCAAGAGCAAGGCGTTCAGCCTCAATGGCGTTCTGCTTGAAGGTTTCCATCGCTTTTGCCATGGCGCCGATTTCATCGCCGCGATCGAGGGCGGGAATGCCGATGGATTTGTCGCCTTCAGCCAGGCTCGTCATGGCACCGGTTATGCGGTAGACGGGACGGGATATGCCGACCGCCACGAAAACGCTGGCCAGGGAAACGGTGAGAACGGTGAGCGCGAGCACGGAGATCATCACTGCGGAGACGGTGGCCTGCGTGGCGTTGCCGTCTGCAATCGCCTCCGCGCTGAGGCGGCGGCCTTCGGCGAGAAGGGTTTCGAATGCCGGTTCCATGCTGGAGAAGATGCCGCTCAGTTCCTTGACGCCGGTGTCTGCGCGCTGAACGGCTTCGGCATAGGCCTTGAAGCTGGTCTGGTAGGTGTCCATCAGGTTTGAGACGGTGCGCTGCTCGGCTGGGAGGAGCGTGGACTGGGCAAGGAGTTTGCCGAATTCGGCGCGGCGCTCATCCACGCGGCCGATATATTTTTCGTCGCCGCGCAGCATGAAGTCCTTTTCATGGCGGCGCATCATGAGCATCTTGACGGTGAGAGCGTCGAGATTTGCGGCGCCGAGTTTCTCTTCCACTTCATGCACAGCGGCGCGGAGCTTGCCGCTGAGACCTTTTGTCTCATCAAGGCCGACTTCGGTGTAGAGCGCCCCGACATTCTTCATTTGCGCGCGGTGCGCGGGCAGGGCGTCACGCAGCTTGCCGATGGGCCTGGACATCTCTTCGGCGATCGGCAGCGCGGCGAGCTGGTTCAGGGCCTGGGCCACGGCTTCGGCGTCTTCCTCGTAGGCGGCGAGATATTTTTCGTCCATGCGGAGCAGGAAATCCTTCTCGCGGCGGCGCATGTTGAGCGCGCCCGCTTCGGTGGCGGAGACGAGTTCCATCAGCTTTTCGGCCTGATGGCGCTGCTCATTTGCGGTCTCAAGCGCGGCATTGCCTGCGAAATAGGTCGCGGAAACGGTTGCAAGACCGGCAAGGGCAATGCCCACCAGAATAGCGATACGCCAGGTGATGGACACCTGCTTCAATGTGCCTTCCATGATGCCGAAGGCGCGGGCATAAAGCGTCGAGTTCATTGCTCGGTGTCACCTCTTAGAGAGAGTTGGGGTGCAAACGCCACCAGCTGCACTACATATTTCCAATAATCACGGAGACGGTTAAAAGTTGGTTCCCGGCTTTTTATTTAATAGCTAGTGATCTATCTCTTTCCGGGTGCGTCCTGATGCTGTAAACAGCGCGTCAGAGCAGGCATTTATTCCGTGACCAACAGTTCTGGAGCACGCCATGAGCACGAAGGTCTATATCGACGGGGAAGCGGGGACGACGGGTCTGGAGATCCGGGAGCGTCTTGAGCCGCGTGCCGATATCGAGCTTCTCTCCATCGATCCGGAGAAGCGGAAGGACCGGGATGCGCGGGCCGCGCTCATCAATGCGGCGGATGTGGTGGTACTTTGCCTGCCGGATGATGCGGCGAAAGAGTCCGTGACGCTGATCGAGAAGGATCATGTGCGGGTGATCGATGCGAGCACGGCGCACCGGGTGGCGCCTGACTGGGCTTATGGCTTTCCGGAAATGTCACCGGAGCAGCGGCAGCTCATTTCCGGCGCGAAGCGGGTTTCCAATCCAGGCTGTTATCCCACCGGTATGATCGCGCTGACGCGGCCGCTCATTCAGGAAGGCATTCTGCCTGCCGACTGGCCGGTGACGGTGAATGCGGTGTCCGGTTATTCCGGCGGCGGCAAGCCGACCATTGGCGAGTTCGAAGATGAGGGCGCCGATACGTATTCGAAGCAGCCCTTCCGCTATTACGCCTTGCCGCTGGCGCACAAACATGTGCCGGAGATGCAAAAGCATACGGGGCTGGCGCATGCGCCGCTCTTTGCTCCCGCTGTTGGCCGCTATTACAAGGGTATGCTGGTGGAAGTGCCGCTGCAGCTTTGGGCGCTGCCGGGCAAGCCGTCGCTTGGCGCCCTTCAGGAAGCGCTGGAAGCGGCTTATGAGGGGTGCCATTTCGTGGAAGTTGCCTCACGCGAGGAAGTGGCTTCTATGGGCAATATCGATCCGGAAGATTTGAACGGCACGAACCGTATGCGGCTTTTTGTTTTCGGCAATGAAGAGCCCGGCCAGGCGCGGCTGGTGGCGCAGCTCGACAATCTGGGCAAGGGCGCGTCGGGCCAGGCGGTGCAGTGCCTCAACATCATGACCGGGGCGGATGAGGCGACGGGCCTTTGAGCGAAGCGGTGAAGACACCTCCGCCCGCGGATGTGTTGTTCGATGACGCGTTCCGGGATGCCTTTTCTTCGCTGCTGAATTTGCGGCGGAACGAGGTTTCGTTCTCGCCCGAGCCGGTGGAAGAGACGGCGCTTCAGGCCATTTTTGAAGACATGCTGACCGCGCCTTCCGTCGGGCTCAGCCAGCCGTGGAAATTCGTGCGGGTGGAAAGCGCGGAGCGCCGCGCTGCCGTGCATGAGATTTTTCTCGAAACGCGCGAGAAGGAAGCCGAAACCATCGCGCCTGCGCGGCGGGAGGCTTACGGCAAGCTCGGGCTTGCGGGGCTCGATACGGCGCCTTGCCATGTGGCGCTCTTTCTCGACCCGTCCGAGAACAAGGGCGGCGGGCTTGGCGTCTCGCATGCGCCGCTTGCGCCGCATTATTCCGTCGCCATTGCCGCCTATACGCTCTGGCTTTCGGCGCGGGCGCATAATCTGGCAGCGGGGTGGGTTTCGATCCTCGATGAGGCGAAGGTCAAGCGCGCGCTTGATGTGCCGGAGGCCTGGGAGCTGGTTGCCTATATGTGCATCGGCCATCCAAGAGAACGCTTGGATGCGCCAGATCTTGAAAAGAAAGACTGGTCTGCGCGTGAAGAGCTGGAGGCGTTTTTGCTGCGGCGATAGTCAAAGCCGGATCAGCACAACGCCTGCGGCCACGATGATCGCGGCAAAAAGGGCGATGGGACCGAGGCGTTCTTTCAATATGGCAGAAGAGATGAGCGCGGCGAAGACCACGCTTGTTTCGCGCAAGGCGGAGACGAGGCCGAGCGGTGCTTTCGTCATGGCCCAGAGGACGACCCAGTAGGCGCCGATCTGCAGGACGGCGCCCATCGCGGCGCGGGCAACAAGCGCGCGGTCCGTCCAGCCCGCATGAAAGCCGCGCCGCCAGAGCGCGACGCTGCCGAAGACGAGCCCGTCCAGCACGAAAAGCCAGATGACGAAGATATGCGGGCTTTCCGCCATGCGGGCGCCGATGCCGTCCACGGTCGTATAGGCGGCGATGAAGAAGGCGGTGATGAGCGCATAGACCGTTGCGCGTTTTTCGTCCGGGGTTGAGCCGTTGCGCTTGAAGGTGAGGGAGAGAATGCCTGCCACGACAAGCAGCATGCCGGCGAGGGATGAAGGTTCCATCGTCTCGCCCAAAAGCACGAAACTTGCGCCTGCAACCAGAAGCGGCGCGCCGCCCCGCGCCACGGGATAGACATGGCCGAGGCCGCCATGGGCATAGGCGCGGATGAGAAAGAGCTTATAGGCCGTGTGCAGAAAGAGCGTGAGGACAAGCAGGGCCCAGACCTCCGGCCCTGGCAGCGGCACGAAAAAGACGAGCGGTGCGATGAGGACGGCGGCGGCCATCTGCATGGAGGCGAGGGAGACCAGCCTGTCGCCCGCCGACTGGACAAGCGCATTCCAGCTTGCATGCATGAGCGCCGTTGCGAGGACGGCGAGGAGAATGGTCGTGGTCAGGGTGCGCTCCCTTGAGGCGTTATGTGCGCCGTGAGCGTAGACGGGGAGGCGGCATCATCCCAGCCCGTGTTTTCGCCTAAGGCTTTGCGTGGGCGCTATTGCGGCGGAGTGGCCGGCGGGGGCAGCGGCGCGCGGAAACGCTGGCCGTCATCGGCGCGTTCGGGGGTTGGCTCGTAATATTTGAATATGTTTTCCGGTGCCGTGCCCCTGCTGTCCGGAAAGAGAGAAAAGCTCAGGGTGATGTCAGACGCGGGCTCTTCGCCATAATAGGTGAGAGGGAAGACATATTCGATGCGCCCGCCTTCCTCCATCGACTGCTGCGGTTTCATTTCGCCTGCAAAGACGGTGCGGTTGCCGTACCCACCGGCCCGGCCCTGAACACGGGCCGCGAAACGGCCGGAATGGCTGCTGCGGACCATAACCCCAATGGCCTGTGGGCGTTCATGCGGGCCTTCGATCCACCATTTTTCAAGCTGAATGATGTCCGCCAGTTTCTGCCGCCCGGCCTGACGCGCTTCGTATTCAGCGCGGGAATGAGCCTTACTGATCTGGCTTGCGGCATAAAGGCCAAGGCTCAGGAGCAATGCCGCGCCAATGACGCTGGCTGCATGAAGCGGAAAGAGGCGGGCGGGTGACAGGACGTAAAGCCCGGCGCTTGAGAGAGCCGCATGCAGGGCGAGCCAGATGAGATAGCCGGTGATGATGAGGCCCATCAGATCGACCGGCAGCGGGCCGCCGCCGGGTTTCAGGAGAAACCGGTCGAGCAGAAATACGGGCAGGGAGAGAGCGGTCAGTATGCCGAGGATGAGAAGGTGCTGCTGCCACATAGGCCGGGGTCCGTTCATTCGCCTGGTCCGCACAAAGAATGAAGTTACTCAATCACACCTGATGTTTTACGATGCCATGATTGCGGGAAGGGGACCGGAAAGCCATGGAAATTTTCGAGCGCGTTGCGGCGATGCATCCTTTGGTGATCGCGGCGTGGTGCCTGCTGATCATCGCGGACGGGGTGCTGATTTATCAGAGTGTGAAGCAGTTCCGTTACTATAGCGGTGCGCAGGACTGGCGGCGCATCGAGGTGCGTGCGGACAGCGTGGATGTGCAACGGGTCATTCTGTCCCGTGAGGGGTCGCCCATGGACAGCGAGCATTTCGAGGCTGTCTTCACCTATCGCTACAGTGTGGGCGGAGAGGAATATCAGAAACAGACAGTGCGGCCCGTTTCCAGCCGGGAGGAGGCGGAAGCGCTGAAAGAGAGGGCGCGGATCGCCTTTCTTTACAATCCGCGCGATCCCGGCGAAACGCTTGAAAAGGCGCCGGGCATTTTGCCGCTGGCGCTGACATTTGGCGGGCTGCTCATGGTGAACAGTATCGGCATCGGGCTGATCCGCAATCTGTCGGGTTTCTTTGGCAGCGGGGAGATGTGAGATGGAGTTTCTGTCGTCGATCAAACCGCATGTCTGGATGACGGCTGCCGGGATCGTTTTCATCATCATCGGGCTGATTTTTGTCTATGTGACGGCGCGCTCGGTGCGCGGGCATATTGACGCCCAATCCTGGCCACAGGCGGAAGCGGTGCTGACGGGCGCGGAGGTTATCAAGCGCATTCGCGAAGGGGATGCGGAGGATAATTACCGGCAATATGTCAGTTATTTCTGCGAGGCGGTGTACAGCTACAGCGCGGGTGGGAAGGCGTTCAGCGCGAAGAAGTGGCTGGAGGCGGATAGCCGCGAGGAAGCGGTGAGGCTTGCCGACGCGCAGAAGAGGGGGGAGCGGGTTCCGCTTTATTATGACCCCGGCGACCCAGAGAACTATGTCTTTGAGCAAACGTCACCAATCTGGGGATTGATCTGGCTCTTGCCATTTCTCGTCTTTGCCGGGTTCGGCTGGGCCGTCATTTATGTGGGGCGGAATTTTTATATGGAATGAGGCGCACGCTGTCTCAATCCCAGGCTTTCACCCGGACATAGGACCCCGGCGCATCCTCGATGGGGTTCAGCTTGCCGTCACCCGGTTTGCGGGCGGGGACCTTCTTGCCGGATTTCTTGCGTAGCCAGCGCTCCCAATGGGGCCACCAGGAGCCGGGGTGCTCGGTGGCGGTGTCGAGCCAGCCATCTGCGGTTTCCGGCAGTTCGTCATTCGTCCAGTGCTGATATTTCTTCGCATCCGGCGGGTTGATGACGCCGGCGATGTGGCCGGAGCCGGCCAGCGTGAAATTGACCGGCCCGCCGTAAAGGTGGACGGCGCGGTAGACCGAGCGGTAGGGGGCGATGTGGTCTCCCCGGCTTGACTGGATATAGATGGGGCACGTGACCTTCGAGAGATCGAGCTTTTCGCCCGCAAATTCCATATCGCCCGTGGCCAGCCGGTTCTTCAGATAGCACTCGGAGAGATAATAGAGGTGCATCTTCTGGGGCATGCGGGTGGCGTCCGCATTCCAGTAGAGGAGGTCGAAGGGCGGGGGTGTGCGTCCCATCAGGTAATTGCCGACCACATAATTCCAGATGAGATCGTTCGGGCGCAAAAGGTTGAAGGTGTGCGCCATGACCGAGGCGGGCAGGATGCCGCCGCGCTCCCCCATGAGCTGGTTGATCGTGTCGATCTGGGTTTCGTCGATAAAGACCTTGAGGTCGCCCGGCTCGGAGAAATCCACCTGAGTGGCGAAATAGGTGGCGGATTTGACGCGCTTGTCGCCGCGCGCGGCCATGTGGGCGAGCGTGGTGGCGAGCAGGGTGCCGCCGATGCAGTAGCCGATCATGTTCACATCGCGCTCGCCAGTCGCCTCTTCCACGGCGTCCAGCGCTTCGAGGATGCCTTCGCGCATATAGTCCTCGAAGGTCTTGTGCGCGAGGGCCTTGTCCGGATTAACCCAACTTATGACGAAAACCGTGTAACCCTTTGAGACGGCCCAGCGAATGAAGGATTTCTTCTTCGTCAGATCGAGGATGTAGTACTTGTTGATCCAGGGCGGCACGATGACAAGGGGCCGGCGGTAGACGTCGTCCGTTTGCGGCTCGAATTGCAGGAGCTGCATGAGATCATTCTGGAAGATCACTTTGCCGGGGGTGGTGGCGATGTTGCCGCCGACTTCGAAAGCGTCCATGTCCGTCTGGGACAGGCGCCAGCCGCCTTGCGAGAAATCCTTCTTCAGATTGGCGAGGCCGTCGAGCAGGTTTTTGCCATTGGTTTCGACGGTTGTGCGCAAAACCTCAGGGTTTGTGAAAAGGAAATTGGAGGGCGCGAGCGCGTCCGCGATCTGCCTTGCATAGAAGCGGGCAATATCGTGCCGGTGAGGGTTGAGCCCCTCGGCGGCATCCACCACTTCCACCAGCCAGCGCGAAAAGAGCAGATAGGCCTGCGCCAGAACGTCGAAGAGCGGGGTGTCGCGCCAGGCCGGGTCGCGGAAGCGCTTGTCCTTGGCGGTGTCGACCAGTGGCTCGCCTGCCAAGCCTACCAGGCGCTTGATGGCATATTGGCTGATATCCGCCCAGTCGGCGCGCAGGCGCTCTTCGGCAATCGCCCAGCGGGCGGTCTCCTCGGTGTAGCTCTTGAAGGCTTCGGACAGAGCCTGGGACGCGGGGGCGAGCATGTCCATCAGGTTGCGGGGGGCTTCGCCTTCGCCCATGCGGCCGCGTTCGGCCACCAGATCCATGAAAGAAATGGCGGCTTGGAGCAGGTTCTCGCCCAGCAGCGTATCGGAGGCCATGGAGAAAGGCTCTTCAGGCGCGCCGCCGTTCCGGGTCTTGCCGTCCGGCCCTGGCCCCGTTTTGGGAGGCTCGTCAGATGTCAGGGGACCGCGCCCCTTGCCTGTGCGGCTATCCATGTGTCACCTGGTTGCGCGGCAGATATCCGTTGCCGCGGTTTCATACCGTCCTGCATCCGAAGAAAGGGCCTCAAGGTTAAACTCGGCCCTAGCCATCCGGAAACTCTATATACTATACCCTTGAAGCAGCCGGGTTTGGGGGAGCCTTTTGCTTTTCGCATCATCGTCCGGCTATCCTGCGCCAGGAAATGACATGGGCGGCGTCCGCCTGTAAAGGAGCGAGTCATGGCCAATCCGGCTTATCGGAACCTTCAGACCTACCGTCTTGCGGTTGCCTCAGGGGAAAGCAGGGAAAATGCCGGTTCTGCCGCGCGTGCCCTGCGCGCTGCCGCGATCGCCGCTCTGATGTCCGGTTTTCTGGCGGCCTGTTCCACCGCGCCCGACTGGGCACGGCCCAGCATTATTTATGGCGACGAAGAAACGGCGGAAGCCGCTGCAGTGGATGCGCCCGCTGATTCGGAATTTCCGAAGCTGAATGAGGTGCCGGACCGCCCGGCGCAGACTTCCACGGCTCAGGAACGCCAGCAGATGGCCAATAACCTGGCCGCAGACCGGGAGCGCTCACGCTATACGGATGAAGTGCTGCGCGGCGGCACCGAACCGCCTGCACCGGCGCCCGTCGTAGCCGAGCCTGCGCCGCTTCCCTCAATTCCCGAAACTTCGGGCAGCGGTTCCGATGGCGCTGTCGAAGCTGCCGCGGATGAGGTGGTCCCCATGCCGGAACGCGGCGGGCGCTCGTCTTTGAGCGCGCCTGCTAAAGAGGCGGAAGAGGCTGTGGAGGCTGCAGAGCCGCCCGCGCCGCCTGCCGTTCCCGGCGGCGATATGGAGCCCATGGCCGCGCCGGGTGTTCAGTCCGCGCCGGTTGGCGATATTACGGCGCCGCGCCGCGAGCCGACGCCCGTTCCGGATGAGCCGATCGAGATGAAAGAGGAGGAGGAGCAGTCTTCCTATTCCGCGCCTGGGGCTGCTGCCACGGCGGCAGCCTCTAAAGAGGCAGATTCCACGCCGGTGGAAATCCCGGCGTCTCCGGAATATGACGTCCGGCGGGCCGCGGCGCAGGAGCCGCCGGCCGTGCAGCAGCAGGCCGCACAGCCGCAGCCTCAACCCCAATCTCAGCCGGCCTATTCCAGCACCCGGTTCGAGCGCTCTTCCGCGCCGCAGCTTTCCCGCGAGGCGCTGGACGAGGCGGGCGGCGTCGTCTCCGGGCGCTATCAGCAGACGCATGAGACGGTGGTGATCGGCGGGGAAAAGGAGCCGGATGTTCAGATCAACATGGATGCGCTTGATATGTATCCCGCGCCGGGACCGGGCGCCGCCCTTGATCTGGATACGCAGGTCATCAATGGCGACGGCATGCTGAGCGCGGTTGGCGGACCTTCTCAGGCGCCCTTCTCGGTCTATTTCGGGCACGGGAAAACCGGGCTGACGGAAGAAGACCGGTCGAATCTGGCGGAAGTGAAATCAGCGCTCGATGCTTATGGCTCGCAGCTGCGGGTGGTGGGGCATGCTTCCTCGCGCACGGCCGATCTTGCACTTCCCCAGCACAAGATGGCCAATTTTGACGTCTCGATGCGCCGCGCCGAGGCCGTGGCCGCGGAACTGACCCGGCAAGGCATCGATCCGGCCCGGATCATTGTCGAAGCCCGGGGCGAGGCCGAGCCCGTTTACTACGAGGCCATGCCCGCGGGTGAAGCCGGCAACAGGCGGGTCGAGATCTACGTCGAATAGCGCGGCGGTCTTTCCCAAAATGCCTTGATTTGGCCGGTTTCTGCTGGTTAGAGCATGTTTGCGCTCGGCTTTATGCGAAAGACCGGCCACCACTTTTTCGCGCCTCGCTCTAGCTGCAGCGGAACCGGAGTTTGTGTTGTCCCCCATTACGGCATGGCCCGCGTCTTGATTTGGCGTTATAAGGTGCGCCAACTGACGCCCCGGTGCCGGGAGATTTCCGAAGATGGAAGAAGAGTTTTACAGGATCAAACGTCTGCCGCCTTATGTGCTGGATGTCGTGAACCGGCTCCGCTCGAAAAAGCGCGCGGAAGGCGCCGACGTGATCGATTTCGGCATGGGCAACCCGGATATGCCGACGCCGAAACACATCGTCGACAAGCTGGTGGAGACGGTGCAGAACCCGCGCACGCACCGTTATTCCTCGTCCAAGGGGATACCGGGGCTGCGGCGCGCCCAGGCCGCCTATTATGAGCGGCGCTTCGGGGTTCAGCTCAACCCGGAAACGGAAATCATCGCCACGCTGGGCTCCAAGGAAGGGCTGGCCAATCTGGCGCAGGCCATCACCGCGCCGGGCGATGTCATCATCGTGCCGAACCCCACTTATCCGATCCATGCTTTCGGCTTCATCATTTGCGGTGGCGTGATCCGCAACATGCCGGTGGTGGAACCGGGCGAGGAGTTTCTGCGGGCGCTGCACCGGTCGATCAAGCATTCGGTGCCCAAACCCATCGCGCTGGTGCTCAACTATCCTTCGAACCCGACGGCGCAGGTGGCCGATCTCGACTTCTACAAGGAAGTCGTGGCGGTGGCGAAAGAGCATGACCTCATTCTGATTTCGGATCTGGCTTATTCCGAAATCTATTTCAAAGGCACGGCGCCTCCACCTTCCATTCTGCAGGTGCCAGGGGCGAAGGATGTGGCGGTCGAGTTCACCTCGCTCTCCAAGACCTTCTCCATGCCGGGCTGGCGCATGGGCTTTGCGGTGGGCAATGAGCGGCTGATCAGCGCGCTGACCCGCATCAAGTCCTATCTTGATTATGGCGCCTTCACACCCATTCAGGTGGCGGCCACGGCGGCGCTTAATGGGCCGGAAGAGTGCATTCAGGAAATCCGCGACATCTATCAGAGCCGCCGGGATGTGCTGGTAGAGTCGATGAGCCGGGCGGGGTGGCAGATTCCGGCGCCGCCTGCGACCATGTTTGCCTGGGCGCCGATCCCTGAGAAGTTCGAGCCCTATGGGGCGCTCGCCTTTGCGACGCTCTTGCTGGAGCATGCGGATGTCGCGGTCGCGCCGGGCGTGGGCTTTGGCGAATATGGCGAGGGTTATGTGCGTGTCGGTCTGGTAGAGAACGAGCAGCGCATCCGGCAGGCCGCGGCGAACGTCAAACGCTTCATGGCGAAAGCGGATGACATACTTGGCGAGTATGTGCGGAACAATAACAACGTCGTCCCTTATGCGGGCGCAGAGAAAGGACGGGCGGGGCAAGTATGACGGAACCCCTGAAACTCGGCATTGCCGGCCTCGGTACGGTGGGCGGCGGTGTGGTGAAAGTGCTGACCGAAGAACGCGCCAGACTTGAAGCCATGTGCGGGCGTAAGCTCGAAATCGTGGCTGTCGGCGCGCGCAACCGCCATCACGACAGGGGCTTCGACATTGACCCGTACCGCTGGTTCG